>Ga0065711_1040049_pt1 | contig 17292 bp, 17 predicted proteins | sample Hoacrofraction12_FD_59098 | JGI IMG/M metagenome (GOLD analysis project Ga0065711, IMG submission 59098) | Hoatzin crop microbial communities from Cojedes, Venezuela - Epithelial fraction 12 v2 (version 2) | ecosystem: Host-associated > Birds > Digestive system > Esophagus > Crop | place... | reverse complement strand
TTTTTTTTTTTTTTTTTTTTTTAAACAGCACTGCTTTTTTCCTTGCTTTGTGTATCACACTGTAAACACTTTTAATACCGAGAACCAATTTAATAAAGCTTTGCTTGTTGATATATCCTAAAGCCAAGTGTTACAAGCTTTGTTAGCAACAAATGATAAGCACGGGGAGTGTTGTTGGGGTGCATCAGGGTTGGAGATGTGATGCTATGGACTTGGTACAGACCATCACTGAAAGCCCATGACTGAAAGCTGGACATACATCACACTGGTCATGGCCTTCAGAGGTGAATGAGCATCCTCTAGCATCACACCATTGCATGCATGTGCGAGGGATCTAGCTGCTCACTGCACAGAAGCAGTAAGTCTTCACCTCCCGCTCCGTGCAGTGACGCAGCTCCGAAAGCGACAGCCTGGAAGTAGCTGTGTGCCCACATGACTGCCTGCCTCTGCCACACAGTCTCTAGTGCATGGAAACCAAACCTTTTTCGCCGTAGTATTTTGTGGGGTTGCAGCTGCTGTTGTATGGAGGAGTTACAATGCACAGGACTTACCGTGCGGAAGGGGTGCTCTGCCAAGACAGCTGCAGATTAATACCATCCCTGCTCAGCAGCTGGCCAGGCACTGGGCTATCACATCAACCTCAGGTTATAAGAGCAGCTTTTGGCCTCTTCTCAGTAGTGCTAGGAGCCTCAGCTCCCTGGAAGTGTGGGGGGGAGGGTTTCAGCCTCCTGAGGACAGCGTCTGACAAGGCAGCTGCAGCACAAACAGCAGCATAAAATTCTGACTTTAAACACTCTGGTAGAAAATGTGACTGGGGCTCCAGTTGATGGGCAAGGAGCAACAGCAACTGAACATGTCAAATGCATCATAGCGCTGCTCCGTGTGAACACACCAGCTGGGTGGAAGCTGTAACCGTCGGGGTCCTTGCTTCTGCCAACGTCACTTTATTAGCAGCAGCTCCGAAAGGTCTACAATTAGGAGCCAACTCCTTTTGCCTTAGCCAGATCTTGAGCGGAAAGCTCACAGAAGAGCTTGGCTTCGTCTCGGGGCTGGAGCAGCTCCCACCACGAGCACCTGCAATTGCACTTCTTGTGAAGCAAACAGGAGTCACCTCCTCAACAGGAGACCCAGGACCAGCCCACCACAACTGCCTCGTGTGAGAATGACCTACATAAGCCTAAAACCGTGATGCAAAAAATCACCCAGTTTGAGGCAAGTTGCCCTCTTTTTATAGAAATAACCAGTATTTAGTATGAACAACTTCATAATTTTTATTCTTTTGTTTTTAAATCTGGGCCTAAGTTTCTTGAGCACCTGAAGCAGACCTTCAGCGGCATGCTGAGGCTCCACCGCCAAGTTCCTTCTGCAAAGCTCCCGGCCTCCTGGGGCATGCAGCAAGGAGCGGAGCACAGGAGATCCGGGCACCGATGCCTCTGCAGAGCACCAGCCGTGCCTGGGAGGAGCACGCCCGAGCCCCAGTGGGGAACAGCGGCTGCAGGAGCGTCCTTCCGTCCTCGCCAGCCAAGCGCACGCTACCACGCGGCGAAGGCTTCGCCAGAGCCAGAGGCCGACCACAGCCCGTGGGCAAGGCACCAGCTCCCTGTCCCCGTGGCTGCAGCCCATGGGGTGCTCTCGGGTGGAAGGGGAGGTTCGGTTTCAACTCTCATCATGCCTGATAGAAGCTAATTAAAGAAAGGGTGAGATCTGAAACTCTGTCTGGCTTGGGAAGCAGGCTGATACTATTTTGGGGAAAAAAAAAGCCTTGGTGGAATAAATTCATGGAGACACATGCAAGACTGGGAATGCTGCAATAAAACAGTGAGCAAGTGTGTCAGCGCGGTCTAAGGCAGAGTTTCCAGCAACATCTACGACGGCGGTCTGTGGCAGCGAAGCAGTGCAAGCCTAAAGCCTAATTAGAAAAATACGTACTAGTCACGATAATACAGAAAGAGCATTTTGTATCGGTTACACAGGAACAACGTGGATATGAGGAAGAACAGCCAGCCGGCTCAAAACGTGAGCCAAGAGCTCGTACAGTTCACAGAGAGGGAAAGATGGCAGCTGACAAAGGCAGCGGCCAGGCAGAAGCAGCGCACGTTTCAGGTGGGAGCGAGAGAGTAACAGCGCAGCCCGGGAAATCTGGGCGGAAACCTTTGGTCCTGCTCCTCACACTGACCATCCTAGGAACTGTTTGCCAACTTGACGCGCGCGCGGGAAGGGCTGATCTCCTCCGACTCTTCCAACCTGAGCAAGGACAGCTCTAGCTCAGAAGCAGTATCCAAGGCCTCAGCAGCCGAGGACGTGAAGACAACAACAATATCCCCCCCTTTCCACAGCCTTGTTACCCGATGGAAGTGCTTCCTCTTCTCAGGAACAGCATTATAAAATGCTGAGTGGCACCGTTCAACAGACAGAAACCAAAATGACGCTCTTGACACACTACTGAGCAGATGAAACTGCTTGCCAGTAGCTGATGTAGCTGCCGTAGTGGATCTCAACCCACCACATCGGCAGAGTTGGCAGGTGCAATTTACACTGACAAAAACGGGCACCTAACACATTGTTCATTTACCTATGAAAACAGCTTTCAATTCTCAGAAAAATGAACTGTAGAAGTGATCGGAAGTCATTTAAACTGCTAGAAATCAAGGGCTTTCCTTGCATTTCCCGGAGAGAGTCATAGCGATAACTCACAGCTCCTTACTGCTCTACATCCCAACAACTTATTTAACGACACAAAAACAAAATCAATGGAAGGAAAAAAGAAAACTTGTCACCATAAAGACAATATACCTGTCAAGAAAAATGAGTACCCTCCACTGAAGTGCTTTCACTTGGTTACTGTCAACTTTGCTGCTGCAGCAAAGCCCTGATGAATGAAAGCTCAGCCCAGGCTAGCGTAATGCTTTGAGGTGGTCTCAGTTTGCAGCCCTGATTCCAGGAGAGACTGGCTCTTCAAAGAAATGTGACTTCACGATCTGCAGATCTGAAGGAGTATGTAGGCATATGTGAATATGGCACTAAGTTTATAAGATACATCACGAAGTTTATAAGATACTGCAAATAAATTCAACTTGGAACTACTAGGTGCAATTTTTACTGATCTCCATTCAGCAGCCTAAGGTGGATAAAATCCAAATGCAAGCGTTCACAAATAGACATTGCTTTCATAGCAAAACCCCCTGGTTTTACTTAGAGGCAGCGCATGGGAGGAGTGAACTCTAATCAAGCCATAATGAGGGTGCAGAGGGCAGGCTTCTTCCCAAATAAAACAAACCTTGCAACTAGCTTTCAAGTCATCAGGATCCCACCCATACCTCCCAGGAGCAGCAACTGCTCCTGGAGCACTGCAAATCTCCGATGGACATCTTCAGCACAGAATGTCTTCTTTTTTAAAAAAGAAAGTACCTTCCCTGGTCTTAACCAGACAAGTCAAGCGGTGGTCAGCAGTCGAGCTTGGGGCCAGCCTCTCCAGAACCATTGCTTGGGGAAGGGGAGAACAGCATCAACAATTCTCAACGTCGGTATCGAACCCACACCCAGCAGAAAACACAGAGACTTTTTTCTCCCCATTAGGTGCGCTCTTAAGTCTTAGCCTTTTACCTTTATACATACTGCTGGTTATAAATACTCTGATTAAACTCAAGCTTGGTTACCTTGATTCTACTCAAAATCTAACCTTTAGCACGGACCAGAAGAGTCAAGGGATTCTGTGTCCTGCGAGTGCCACCTAAAAGCACACACCTCGGTCATACCTCCTAGCCCTCTGTGGATGCCTTGTTTACCCACAGAACACCTCAAGTGTCATTAAATCTGTACATTTGACAACCCAAAACGCTCCCTGGAAGGAATTCTCCCTTAAGAAATGTTACCTTGCCAGCATGCTTCGCTGAAAAGAGTATCTAATTAGTGAACGGTAACTCTAACTGGTAGTACAGAGGTGTCCTTTACCAAAATCTAGTGTAATAGTTCACAGGATTTCACATCAGCACAAAATCGGGTGCATGCTATCTTTAAGACACCCATAAATCTTTCCAGAAAGACTTAACTAAAATAAGATGCAAGACAGCAGCTATTTTCTCACGGTACGGCTTCTGAAAGGGGACAGAAACAACACTGTGCGAAATCACATCCCAAGTCAAGACAAACACTGCATCTAAGAGTCAATATTTATTTGATTAATAACTTACAAAATTTAACAGATTTAATTTATGTAAGGAGAGCTAATTTATTAAACATTTTACAGATATTTTGTTCACAATGTAATACAACAAGATCTCGACAGTATTAAAATAATACTTGGCACAGTTATAAATAAAGAATATACAAAAAAATCCATAGCTTAAAATGTAGTGATGCTGTTTTACACATCAATTGGAAAAAAAAATAAATCTGGTGGACATCAAAGAATACAGAAACCTGCAAAGAAACAGCACATGTTTAGGGCCAAGACAAAATTCCCATTTGTTCTACCTATGTCAGATTAAGTTGATCTGATCTGCTGTTGGTCTGGATCAGCTCTGTTAAGTTTCAGAAGCAATGCAGTTTTGGTTCAACAGGTGACTGTAAGTTTGATAACTTGACAGAAAAATGCTGCATAGTTGGCTCCCCCCTGCTTGATTTTATGATTTCACATCAAGCGATTCAGTGTTACTCAAGACAAGTCACATTTTGCACTGGAAACTTCACACATCCCAAACCCATATATGCAAGTTAATTTTCACAGCTGCCTACTATTGCCCAAAGTCTGCAGGTCTCAACAAAACTGTCACCAGAGAGCTATTAACAAGTAAATAGTGCAGAACTCACTACGTATTACCAAAGATCACCTCTTCTTTTGCAAACACTTTTGACATGGACTGCATGACACAATTCATGGCAGTTAATGCTACTGGGCAACGAAAACCAAAACTTCTCACGTACTGAACCGCTCTTCTGGTGCTAGGCGGTATTTAATAAAGTGGACTGAAGTTCTTCGAGTGACCCAACCCCCAGCAGAAACGTGAAAAAAACCCAAAACCCTTAACAAATATGCAGAACATTACTGGTGATTAAAACAAACAATACTGTAAAGTCTTCATGCTTTTCTGCAATTAGAAAAAATAAATACGAATAACTGATGTCAACTGTTTTCACTGAAATAAAACGTATCTTGGTTAGGATTACAAATTTTGTCTGACAAAACCAGCAAAAGTATCTTGCCACCCCTACACCCAAACCTCTCCTATTAAAACTGTGTCCAAGACGATGTTGATTTTTCCAGTATTAAACATTCAAGTACTCTAATGCTGCATTTCTGTAAATCGTGATATCTGGTACTTGCAAACTAAGTGTGTGTCTTGAGATCAATGAACAACTACAGAAAAAATGTTTCCTTGCAAATACTGAACATCAAATATTTACAGTTTCACTGCTCCTCTTACTAAGGCAAGGGCCGGGAATACCACTAGATTGCTTTATTACCTGTAATCTGCATTTTACAGAGAACGCTAATTTTGCCAAGCATCAAACATGCAGTGAATTTGCAGGGCTTAATGCCTATTAACAGCAATATTGAACATCACTAAAAAGCTCATTAGATACCTTCCTACACTTTTTTGGTTGAATAAAATGAAAATGAGCAGCTTTAAATACACTAAACACACACTCACGGAGAGAAAACTATTTGATAAATTACTTATATACAGATACACATTCTTTACACTGGTCTCGGACATCTGCTTTCAGGTCCCTCCCCGAACTCCCCTCACAGGTTTCTCGAACCATTGGGTTGCTACAGCACTTAGAAGAGAACTAACCTGATTCTCAGTCTCTCTGTAAACAATAGTTAAGGAAGCAGTGAACAATTCACTATGAGTTTACGAAAACACTATAACAAAAATCAGTGCATCACATTCAAGAAAAGCCCCTTTGGAATGCAATTTCAGATCATTCCTTACCTTCCAAACACATCTGTAGCATGAGAACTTAACAAAAGAAATTAAGGGTGATTTACACGTGCCAATACACCATCATCTTCAGAATATTGAATTACATTTTCTGTGAGCGCGTGCCATTATGGGGATTTTAAATTTTTTTTTAAAGTTTGGTTTCCATTATTTCACATCCAAACAAAATAAGCATTTCAGACAACTTCAGGTTCTTCTTCTGCAGTTGCATTCAACTGAAAACTATCTTGTCTTTTTATAATTGAGATTTTTGCTTTCACATCTGTGGTTTCCCCCATGTTCTCTTCCAACATGTCTCCAATTACACTACCCTGCACTGTATGAGGACCAAACCTAACACCGAAGCATTGCTAGTTTGTAAGTTGCTTATACAATAACTTCAAAGACAATTAATTTTCTTCCACTTTTTTCCTGAACGTTATATACTGTAATCTACGTTTACAGGTGTATCATGCATTTAAGCAGGGCTTTAACTTTGATGGAAGAGCTTTCCTTATTTGCACAATTGTTGATTTCAGACTACATCATCTCAGAGCAGGGTTATTACAAGTATTTCGTTGTACCACTCACTGGTGGCAAAAACAATCACCGCAAAATGTGGGCAACACATTTGTTCTTGACATTATCTGACGTGCCCTACTGCTATAACTTGACACATTACGGGGGATTCCTACCACATGATGTTTACAACAGCATTGAAAAGCACGTTTTTCAATGTGCATAATACTACAGAAAATCTGTATTTAAAAAAATCACACCACAGGACCTACAACATAGTGACTGGTGAACTCTGCATCATGAAATTTAGTTTTATATTCTAGATTCTTGTTTCAGTGGAATTATTCATATTGGGAAATCAATTTTTCTGCTCAGCACAACGTTAACTACTTTTGTCAATACTTCAATAATCTCATGTTCCATTGTGAAAGACCTTAAACAAAAAAAGCCAATAATAAATACTGTGAATACGCTGTCGCGAGTAATCCTCATGTTAAGAACTGTTAAAATCCCTTTTTGATCTTCCTCCTCTTCCTTATCAGGTTTGGCAGTTTATTCTGTCCATTTTTACTTCTGTTAATAAAATTCTGATGAAGAGAAGGTACCTTAAGATTCATCATCAGCCCTACACATAGCATGCTACTCTTCAAGGGATGCGGATTCGAGAGAGAGAGAAAATTTTTCAGGCACCACTCAGATATGATATGCTCACAGGATGAAGGTGGTGCTACACTAGCTGGTAGCCTGATCCTGAAGTTTGGTCGTATTCTATTGTATACTGCCTCGTCCAGTCCACGATAACAGGCCGAAAAAGACCACAGCATCTGAATTCAAAGAAGTCTATAACGTTCCTTATACATCCATGGCTAAAACCAAAACAAAAACACGTATTAGTAAGCAGTATCATAGCTCATCTAACAAAGCACAACATTTTTTGTCTGCCTACAAATTTGATTCTTCACCCTTTAAGCTCCTAACTGTAGAAAACCAATTCAGTTACGAATTATCTTAGTGCTTGCTGATAAGCAAGTTCTGAAATAAGAAGTAGTCACCAGACTGATGAATATTTGATCCTTGGACACAAGATGCTACCTTTCTTCCACTATCTACCAAAACTGTGTGGAAAATGTAACATGTTATTGGCAGTGCACCATCATGCAGCCCAGCATGGTAATTCAGATCCCTTTCTAAAAGGAAAGTTGTATTGTATAGATGGACGCAAGATGAAACAGCACATAGTGAATGTCTTCCTAGAATAATTTCCATTTCTATTAATATCTATTTCTGTCATACATACTGGTTCACCAGCTGCAGGTCTAAGATCAGTTAAGTACCTAGACAACACAAAATTAAGAAAGCACTATCTGAATTAAATGAACTATTCCAGGACTTTCTGCTGCTGAATCAATGAATTGACAAATACTTAAGATACCTACATCAAAACTCCAACACACTGGTCTTTTTTAACTTAATTACATATGGGCTGAATAGATCATAGTTTTCTGGAAGAGAAGATGGTTTTATGATAGATGCAAGAGCAGGTCTAAGCAACACGGAGATGACAACCACTTGATGTCAATACTTGACACCAAGTCAGTTATTTTTGACATCTGGTGTTCTTTTCAAGAGTCATTTTTATAATATCAGCTCTTTCAGTGAAAATGGTTTGTGAATATGACGTTAATTGGGGGACAAAACCAGCAGTTGTTTCCTATCCTGTGTACCACCCTGTGTTCTTCAGGCAAAATAATGATCTGGTTTTGTTACAACTCTATTCTGTAGGAAGACTATAACCACACAGAGATGCCTGCCTGCTTCTCACTGAAAGTTTTGTATGGAAAGATACTAAAAAAAGAGATCACACAAATTTCCCTTCTAGCACAAAAATCAAACTGCAACAATAACTCCTACCTCCTGTTCCTCTGGCTGTCACCTGAAAGAGCAGCAGCTCGCACAGGAGACACAGCTTATGCAGCGGGATGAGACACGCTTCTGTCCTTTTCGCTGCTCCTTTTGTAACGTGCCCTCATTTATTTCCTGCTTTGGCTCCCCAAGCTGCTCCATGCCACCATACTCCCATGCCAGTGCTATTTCATCCCTGAGCCCCGCTCTTTCAGCTTGCGCCCTCGTCACTACCGAAATCAGAATCCTTACCCACCCTTTACATACTGACACCCAAAAGCCCATGTCTCACCCATGCACCACCCACTTTAGTCCTGCTCCATTCCCCACAAATAGCTTTGCCCATGCTCTTCCTCCCGAGCAGGAAAGAAGCGCTGCCTCTTTTCTCACGGAGAAGAGAACAAGGGGAGGTACTGCACGGAGCACATTCAACAGCACATTAAACGTAAATCAGGAGAGACTTCCTGGTGTGGAAGTGAAGATCCAGCTCAACATCGACACCATGCAATAAGCAACTGCATCTGGTTGGGGCATCTGATTTATAAAGAGGGTATTTGTTTCCCCATAAACTCGACAGCAAAATACGATCACTGCTGGGAAGCATTATTTTGTGTGTTTATGCATCCCTGTCTAGAGTCACTACAAAATGTTTACCAATTCCTTTAACTAGGTAGAATGTGTTACTGTAAAAACCGCTGACAGATTCAGCCTTCCAAGTAGTGGAAATACTTTAAAAGCACTTAGCTACGTTCTGTTTCAACAAGTTGCACAATTCAAACTTACGCAAGGCTACACAAATAAGAAATATATTTACACTTTAAAACTTACTTGAATGGGCTTTCAATAGATGTGGTTGTAACTTTAAAGTGCTTGTATCTTCTGGCATTCATTCTTTCATTTGTAGTGATACCTAAGCAAGATATCTGAAGACAGGAAAAAGAGTAAGCAGTTTAGCTCATGTGAAAACAAGCAAACAAGCCCTGCATGAGCCAGACTGAAAAAGGAGGACCAAATTTACTACTTTATATTCCTTCCTTTGAAGGAGGAATTTCTGTATGGGGAAATTATGAGGTCCCAGCAAAAGACACCATATAACAGCTATACCAGATTGTGCAAAAAGGTTTAATTTTGAAAGTGATCAGAAATAAGTCATGATCACTGAATAAACTGTGACTTCTCAGTTCATGAGAGAAAGATGCCTTTACTATATTGTCAGCTGAAGTGTACCGTAAATAATAGATTCAGGAGTTACTTTACACAACATTTGAACCACTTTCTTTTCCTCTTGACATTCTGGTTATAGCTCCAGTAATGTATTTTTCCCCATTTATAAATTTGTTGCAGTAGCATAATTTTTCTGTCCACAAGACAAAAAGATGACCAGAAAAGAAGTGGCTTGTTTTCACCTTTTTACAGAATCATTTGGCCCAAAGGCTATGATTTTCTGTAACAGCTTTCCAACTACGTTAGCCTAAAAGGGTATCTTAGGTAAAACCAGAGTTTACTGTCATGTGATATAATTGGAAATAAAAATGTGAGAAATCCCTTTGCAGCCCTATACTACAGGAAGATAAAATCTTGTAATTCCTAGAGAAATATACAAAGTCCACTCTACTGCACGTTACAAAAGCAAGAACATTGAGAGAGTTAAGTTTGGGCTGGCTTGCCTCATGTGGATGTACTCAGTATCTCCAGCATTTTCTTTGCCTCTGTGAAACCCAGTGAAGTTTTATGCCTACATATATAAATAGTCTGCTTTTGAAGGAGGCAGGAGGGTTGGACTAGATGACCCACAGAGGTCCCTTCCAACCGCTACCATTCTGTGATTCTGTGATTTTAAATTACTTTTCTAAGATAGTAGGTAGTGTTTTTGCAATAACCCTGGCCAGTTCAATAAGAAAGACGAGTTCAAACTTTATGATGGAGAGGGAAAAAAAAAAGCAGCAAGAGCAGGTGCTGTGCAGTTGCAAATAAAAAAAGGCAATTTAGAGAATATAAATTTCATTATTACAGCAAACTTCAAAGAGATTTATCAAGAACAATCCTAAGTTTTCTATGCGTAAAACTCCAGGAAAACTTAGTAATATGACTGTGTGTTCAGTATTAATTTTTCCAGGATTATGAAAGAACTCAAATGCTAGAATTCTTTTGCTTAATTACACTCATGATACAAAATATTATAAGATGTATTTTTCCAAGTGGCATAATTCAAAGATTCATCTGTACAGAGATAGTATTAACAGGAATCCTCAATGGGGAACTTAATGGATCACAATACAAGTATGATGGAAGGCTCTCTGGAAAGGTACACGCTTATTCTGCTACAGAAGTCTGGTGGGTTAGACTGCTTTGAAAGCCACCTGAATTATACATACTTACCTCAGCTAATTTGTCTTGGGCAGGAAAGACCTCTAAAAGACTGAATGGCTCTCACTCAGCCATAGAAGATTTTGAAATTGATGTACGTTGTAAATGATGAATATTGTAGAGAAAGGAGGACAAAACTTAAATTTCCTGAAAAGTTTTACCTAAGCCTTAGAGGATTCTTTTTATTTCCAGGATGTCTGGAAACATTAAATCAGCAAGTCTCACGGTTTGTTAATGACAAGTCATACTGAAAGACTTTCAAGTCACTCTTAAAGGCTTTCAGTATGACTTGCCTTTCCTTAAAAAGGATAAAGAAAATCTCGGGTTTGGTCAGATTACAGTACAGTAATGTGATCACAAATCACACCGAAGCAGTGTAAGAAATGACTGCATCCCCTTTGAAGTTACCACCCTCTTTCTGCTAATGACCTACTGCATTATTCCAAGTTTGACCCACAGATCTTATCGTCTATTAGTCTTTATTGCCTTTCTCTGGTCTGTTTTGCCTTTTTGTCATTCTGAGAATGGAAAGCAGGAATTAGGTATTTTAATCTCTTGCAAACAAAAGCCCACAAGTGAATGATGCCTAATATCCAGAGACAACAATGCCTGTCTCCTGTAGCATGGGAGAGAGACTCAGCGCTTGTTCTTCCATGATGAACATTAAATTTAAATGACAGAACTATTTGATATTCTTATGTCACTCCCAAGAGTCAGCATTACAAATAAAGTGGTCTTCATACCTGATACATCTGACACATGAGTAACACAGCCACCCACATGAAGTGAAAAACACTGTTTAGAAACATCCAAAACATCCACGGAGAACAGGTAGCAATCTGTGTAATATAGGTCCAAAATCCATCCTTTGCGTAACTTGTCTCACAGTGGAAACCCCAGTCTAGAGAAAAAACAAAGCGTCAAAAACCATTCAGAAGATTGAAGATATGTTTATTGTACATCAACATAATGCTCACATTAGAATGTACTAAATTAAATAAGAAAGTGTGTGCCAAAATAGTTTTACTTGCTCACTCTTCCTTTCCCAACTCCTTGAATACATAACATATGCACACACTTTGCTGTGATGAGGAAAAAAAATCTGAGACACAGAAAACACCATCTTCTAACTTAAAATATGCAATACAGTCAATTATTAATACGCAGTTCAACTCCAGAATAAAAATATCAAAAACTCTCATAAGGCAGAAATCTGTAAAAATCCATACCAGGAGATAAAGTATTTACAAGCAATTTTTAAAAAGCAAAACCACCACATTTACTCACAAGAGATACATCCATAAATCATCCAGCAGATCATAAAAAGCAAGAAGAACAGGTATCCCATAAAATAGCGATGGTTCCCTGCTCCTAAAGTCACACAACAACAGGGATCACATTACTACACTTTCAGAAGAAAGACAACACAACACCAGAAAGTTTAATTGCTTGCTTAGAAGTACTGCTTATTATTGTATACAGAAACATTACTTTCCAACATCAAGCCAATGTAACTTTAAGACAGTGAAAATAGCTGGTTTACTTCTTTTGTGGGTTTTTTTCCTACTTCTCAGACAACAAAGCAGGTCTGATTTTCTTCAATTTCTGTCACATTACAGCTGCAATTCACACAAATGCATTTCATTTGTAACCTCTTTCATGAACTAATTGAATTTTTGATAGACAATATTTAGAACAATGTTGGTGACAGCTGCTGCAGAGCCCTGAACAGCCAGTGATTATGCATCAATAAATACTTTTAAAATCCCATTAAAGAATTGTCAGACTGCAGAGTTCACTTTCTTAAAAGAAATAGAAATATGAATAAATATACAACCTCCCTTGATAACAAGCTAACTCACAACTTATGCATAAACCTGCTTGATGAAGCTAACTAAAAATAAAATACCTAATACATGTATTTGTTTTACAAGTTCTAACTGAACAGACGAGACCTAACAACCTGGCTAAAACAAATGAATGCGATAAAACCCATTCTGCTTAAGATAGAATTTAAATGCAAGAAAATTCAATTACTAAAAGACTGATCTATTTTTAACATTAATAGAGCTAAAAAGATGCCTTTTATGTGAGTACATCGTAATTCTGAAGTACTCAGCCTCCTTTCTGTTTGTAAAATATGTCCACTGTTGCACCCTTCCAACAGCTCTAGGCTGTAAACTAAACCCACAGAGATGATAATGGGCTACAAAAGATTTGGCTGTCATCACCTACCAGCACAGCATTTACTACTTCATTATGTCAAATGTTTTGCCTGCTAAAACAAGAGCATCCTCTGGAGGCAGAAAATAATCAAGTGCTTTTAGCAAGTGAACTGAAAGAGTATATAAATAAGAGATGAGGAAAAATACACATACAACACAAGCTAGACTAAACACAAGACATTTCCTTGAAAATCAAATAAGTTCCTTCAGACATAAATTATGTTGTAACATGGCCTTCTATCACCTAAGAGCATATGAGAAACACTGTTGGGAATGTCCTTAAGGTATCGCTTTCATTTGCATTCTCAATTTCAGAACTGTTAAGCTTCACAGAAGACATTTTTTTTTAAAAGACAGAAGTTGAACGGTGACCTAGAGGTTCATCTGAGAGGCATCCGATGAGATGCTCCTCTCAGCAGCATCTTCAGTGCAACTAAACCAAATTCTGCTTAACGGGAAATCCATCTGCACTTGGTAAAAACATACATATAGCATTTAAAACTATAAATGAGATGGGTAAAATCTTGGTCACAGATCAAAAAAACACTTTGTAAAAAGAAAGTGGAGAAACAGCCTTTCTTCTGTATCTTAAATAAGACTGGGCAAAACACAGCACTAGTCTCTACAGTTTCACCCTGGACTGGCAGGAGCATACTCAGTTACCCTCCCCAGTCAAAACAAGACTGTAAGAATTGTTGCCGATTTCTTTTATATGGTTGTGCTCATATTATAACATAAGTAATAACATATAATCAAGATAACTGATTTTTTACTGATGTAGTTTTATTGCATGATTTAGATGCAATACAACTACATCAGTAAAATGGTTTGTTAATTTCTTCACTTTTTGGTGGTCTGTTAATTTCTTCCCTTTTTCCTACTTTTACCACCTTGGAGAACAATACTGGGGGGGAAAACTGATCATTATTCTAAACCATAAAATAACTTCTCATATACACAAGCCCTACCTTCTGAGTCACTGCTATCAGAACAATAATTCAGTACAATGTCAACATAACCCATGTGACATAATGGTTTAAAATTTGGTTCTAGCTCCTTTCACGCTATTACTTGAAAACAAAATTTCTGTGGCAAGTCTGCAGTTTGTGTTCGAAATGTAACTACAAGTTTCACAAAATCTGTTATTTCTCATTTTCAAACAACCAATTGTAAAAAACATCATGCCACTTTGATACTCCATTAAAAAGACAGGCATAATCACATTTACAGACTAGCTCACCGTAATTTTAACTAAAATTTTGTGGGTATGATGAAAATGATTTGCCCAAATTGCCAATTTATTTATTTTTCAAATAATCTGCACTTTCTGTCCATCTCTTCAGAGTGCTAAAAATGTTGTGTCTCAGTCTCTTTATGTGGCAAGTTCTATCCCCAAAGGATTCATTTTAGAGTGTCTGTACATACTCTTACAATATTTCTCAGTCCTATTTTCAGTAAAGTTCTTGTCCTTGTAAGACATTCAACGGAAGACTACATGAAACATTTTCAAATTCCACCTTTCCAGAAAGGCGTGATTCATATTTCCCTTTTGGGCAAACATACCATGAATGCTGTTTTAAGAATGGATTCTATTTTGTAATCCTGTGCTCAGAGTCACCATGTACCAGTCTGAGAGACAGAAAAGCCATATAAGGTCATCTACACCATCTCCCCCTCCAGTTCAGGGCTGTTCACATAGTGTGATTTCTAACGCTTTTATCCCAGCATACTTTCAAGCATCCTAATGTTTACTTTTACCTCCAGTTATACCAATCTGTACAAGACCACTAGTAGGAGGATTCTGTGTTTCCATCACCAGTGTTTTTCAAAAAACATTTCCTCCATTTAACTTAATCACACTACTCACATACACTCTTAATGCACACAAACTAAGGTTTTTTTCTCCCCAGCTGTTTTTTATGCTTTTTGAGTTTCCAAATCAAACACTGGAACTTTCTATCACATTGACTAGTAACTCCTCAGCCCTCTTACACACCAAACTGTCATTAAACAATCCCCAAAACCTAAGCCTATGATACCCTGCCTTTTTTTAAATAAAAATTTCTTAGTTCTTCATTATAAAACATCTAAAATACAAATTAAAAGTAACTCGGGTAGTAACATCAGTAGAAAACACAAAGTAGAAGGGAGTGATAAAAGCCCATCTCAATAAGGCTTCAGTGATGCTCAATTACCATTCAAATGACAAGACTGATTATTCTACTCTTGGATCACAAGTCCAAACTACTGTGACCACTCATTATTATATATATTTGGAAAGACTACAATGCAGAATTTATTTGCTGTCAGATGTCAATGAATCCATGTCCTAATTCTTCCCCATGATTAAACTTACCTCAGCTTGTGTCCTTAAAAAAAAACAAAAGCGCACGAAGCAAGCGGCACTCATTTCCTAGCTGTGAAGTTTTCTGCGCTCCCTGCATAATAATGGCTTTGAAATAAGTTTCTCAAAAAATTAAATGGGGAATAGTAGCATTAAGAGACTTTATTCCTGTTCTATATCTGTTCCTTTCATCATCACTGAGGAGAATAAATGACTACCTGGGGGGGGCAAAAAAGGAGAATACCTCAACAGGAAGTCATTCTGTATCTAACTGCTATGATCATTCCATTTTTGAATACGTATACTTTCCTATTAAATTAGAAAATTATCAAAGATGAAAATTTTTATCTTACATAATGGATAGCAGTTGTAGAACCAGTACACACCTTTCTGTGGACAGTAAAAATGCACTCAAGTTTTGCATCTTTTAATTATTAGAGTTTATGTTAATAAAAATATATAGATAGGAAACAGAATTAGACACAAAACAATTTTGAAGATGGGTGTACAACACGCAATACAAATGAGAATAATGCAGAGAATCAAATGTAGAAAAAAAAAAAGCAGCTCAGTAGGAAAATTCTTTTCCGTCTACCCAAAGTTCTCAACAGTTTTTCTCAGACTTTGGCAGAAGCCAACTCACTTTCACCATGAAACAAGAACACACAAAGCCCTGCATAGCATGCAGGGCTGACTTCAGAAGCTTCTTCCTTCTTATCTATTATGACAATATCATATTTTAGCAAGTTACTCACCTACACAGTTACCCACCCACGGGCAGTGGTGATCAAACTTTGCTATACATCGATTGCATACACCACAGTGTTTGGACCTCACTGGCTTCCGTATCTGTAATGGTTATTAACATTTGTTTAGAATAGTAAAAACCTCTGAAATATTTATATAGAAACCCCCCTCAATTTAAATGCAGTTTGATTTTTCTGCTGTTAACCTCTTAGAGAATTTCAAAGTTGATGCTAATGTTTAAAGCAATCTTAGCTATTAAGTTTGATCTGTATACTATTTAACACAAACATCTATGTATTTGGATTCTAGGATTTTTTCTTTTTATTCATATTAAGTTCTCCTATGCCCTCCAGCTATTGAGCTTTGTGTAGCAACCAGATTCATCTCAGCTTTTTAACAAAGAAAGTACAGAATGAGTTTGAGTTCCACGATTCTGTCAGTATCATTCGTAACTGAGCTCTAACATAAAGTGTTCCAGCTTATTTTCTAAAGACAGGAATATGACTCAAAAAATGGAACTCAGCGGAACTTAGAATGCTAAATTATGCCCAACAAATGTTTTTAAAGGTTATGTTTTGAAAGAAACATAAAATGGCAATAAAAGAACTGATATTAAGTGTTTTGAGATATACATATATATGCAAACATCATTTTTAAGCTGCTGCATCTGTACACAATTTTACAGATTCAGTTTTGGGAACATTAACATAATTCATGCTCTACATAGGTCAAAGCATTACACTGTAACACTGATAACTTTGATCATTTTATATTAACTAGTTATCTTCCTAAAAATGAAAGGCATTATATTTACCATAGTTACTTATTTTTCCCCCTTAAACAGTTATTTCCTCTTAAATTTTCTGTGGTGAAACTAAATATTAACTAGTCCAAGAAATGTATTTGCTCACAATTTGGCAAGCTTTACAAAAGTTAAGATTTTTTTTTCCTCCCAATTACTGCCAAATTGAGACATACTCTTGATTTTTGAAAAAAAAAAAAAATTTGCTAGAAGCACCACATAATTTTACAGTGAGTTACAGAGGTATTGGAATGTCACCTGTGATTTTCGTAACTTATTATGTATATAATAACCAACCATCTTATTGTTGTAGGGTTTTTTTGCATACAGATTGAAAACACTGCTTAAACTAAAGATTGCAAATAAATCCTGCTCTTGAAATTGCATTATTAAGGCCAAAAATATGTTCAGAATAGGAACATCTAGTTTTGGCTTAGCATAAAAAAAAAAAAAAAAAAA
>Ga0065711_1040048_pt1 | contig 17293 bp, 10 predicted proteins | sample Hoacrofraction12_FD_59098 | JGI IMG/M metagenome (GOLD analysis project Ga0065711, IMG submission 59098) | Hoatzin crop microbial communities from Cojedes, Venezuela - Epithelial fraction 12 v2 (version 2) | ecosystem: Host-associated > Birds > Digestive system > Esophagus > Crop | place... | reverse complement strand
AGGAAGAACTTCTTCCCTCTGAGGGTGACGGAGCACTGCAACAGGCTGCCCAGGGAGGTTGTGGAGTCTCCTTCTCTGGAGATATTCAAGACCCGCCTGGACAAGGTCCTCTGCGCCCTGCTGTAGGTGACCCTTCTTCGGCAGGGTGGTTGGACTAGATAACTCACAGAGATCTCTTCTGAAGCCTAATATTCTCTGATTCTGTGATTCTGTGATTTTTCTGAAATATTGAAACTCAGTGAAGGCATATTCCTCTTCAGAGCCTGCTACTTATAAGTGAGCTCTTGACTTTAAACCACAGTATTGGCATATCTGAATCATAAAGTGTGTAGAGAAAGCATTGTATAATCTTTTTTTTTTTCCTCTTTTCTTTATTTAGTTTTTTATATTACTGTTTTGTTGTTGTTTTTTTCCCCCCCAGGTCCTTAAAATCTTAAGGGTGAGGGGTTATAAATACTTTGGACAACTGTGTGTGTGCCTATTGCCATTTTAGCTACAGTGTATGAATCCAGTCTTACTTTCTTTAATGAAAAGAAAGTACATTACCTCTAAGTTTAACCACAAACTCTGTAGAGTGAAGGCTATCTCCATCTGTGCTCCCTAAATGCCAGGAGGACTTTTACAAACAGATTAGATAAGAGGAACCAGACTGCAGAGTTTTAAGCACTGATTATTAAATGTGGCATGGAAACCTGCAACCATTTTTCTTTTTTTCTTTTTCTAAAGTCTCACTTCTTTTGGAGGGACCTGATTTAAAGCCTTGAGCTGCCTAATTCCTCTATGGCATTTGCTTTGTGAATGAGTCTTAGAAATGTTCGATTTGCCTGAGTGATCGAGTAAACATGTTATAATACTCGAGAACTGTTTTACGTTGTCCTTTCTTAAACAAAAGGGTAGCTTGAAAACCTCAGATTTCATAAAGCTAGAGTCAAGAACTAATCATATGAGATACCTGAAATTTCTTCTTCTGTTTTTTCTTTTCAAGGTAGAAGTCTTAGATGCCTCCAAGCTCAGGTTTTGAATTTTGACTTTGAACTAGTAATACAAAAAAACTGATACGAAAAAAATTGGCCAAATCATTACAGGAAGAACTGAATACATAGTTTAGGGATAACATTAAGTTGGCTTAAGTATCTTATGTGTGCATATCTCAGTAGTCTTACAAACAAAAAAGAGAAATAAAGTCTTTCTATTTCAGTTCACTCGACATGGCTTCTCCTTGGGGTCTGTCTGATTTGGGTGTTTTTGTTGTTTGTTTCAGTGTGTAGCTTTTGCCAGAAAATCTAGTATTTTAAGAATTACCATGATTTTTCACTTAAAAATACTTTTCTGTTGAAAAAAACCCTTTCTGTTTTCTAAGAAATTGAGTTGTTTCATTACTAATTTTTGAAATCTACATAGTATAATATGCTTTCAGTCATTCAGACGGGTGTTTATTACAAGGAAGATGGTAATCCATAAAAATATTATAAAGTCAAGGGCAGTAGCAACTGTAGAATTACACGGAGAAAATATTTGGAAAAACAATTTCCTTAAAAAAAAGCTTCCTTGAAATGTCTTGGTCATCAAGACAGTAATAAAATAGGTTGCTTCCTGTTTGGAGTACTTAGAGATAATTGTGGGTATGTTTTATAGTAGTTAAGCATGTTGGAAGAGGTTTAAAGAAAATGGGCTGCTAAATCATATTGTGTTTCAAAAGGGTTTGGATCACTAAACTTCTGTAGATTTCATTACATTTCTGAGCTCCCACTACAGATCTATGAACACGTCAGGCTGCTGAATAAGCATTTGCATCTTAAAACCAAAACCACTTGAGAAACCACCTGAAGCATTCTTCCTGCAAGTATGCTCCTGCTCCAGACCTAGGAAGCAGCTGTATTTCACCCCCTTTTCTCCTCCCTAATAGCCACCAGCATTGCTGGAAAAGATCACACGGTTTGTGAGTTTCTTATATTTCACAGGAATAATTTCTAGTTCTACTGCTAAAGGACTATTCTTTCAGTATTGAACAGATGGTTGGAGTCCCTTCTGATGACCAAGTTACACCCACTTTTTGATACACAAGTGAACTTTCAGGGCATAATCATTAAGATGATTGTTGATAAACACATGCTGTTTCCAAAGCTATGTTTTCTTCTCCTTTTGCTAACAAGATTGAAATTATAATTTATTCTTTTTTTGCTTGCACATTGTGTTGCTGCTGCTGTTTATTTCTTCCTATAATCTCACTCCTTTCTGTCCCCAAGATCACCAAAAATCCCTGGCTTTAGTTGCCTATGTAAAAAGATATTTCATGAATGGATAAAGGCCAAGATCAAGTTATTTCATCTGGACACGGCAAAACATCTTCTGGCATATCTTTAAAAAGTAAAGAAATTGAGGCAGGATGGGAATGCTCATTGTGTTAAAAGCCGAAATAATTTTTTTGTCCAGATGTAATTTCAGTTTTATTGCCCAGATCGCAGGTCATTGGTTGGCAGATGCTGGGCAGGGAATCTAGCCGATCAGCTAATAGCCTCCCCACTGCTGAAATTAACTAACAGTCAAAAGGTTTAATAACCAAAGGTCACAATAGGCTCTGAAGAGTCTGTAGGAATCCAGCTGATAAATTGTCTTCCTCTGTTCTGGGAGAAATGCTGTCTCACCTCCCTCCGTGATATAAAATGAGAATTGGAAAAGTTAACTCTTACTCCAGGCCAAGAAGTTTATTTTCACAGCTTGCTAATGTCTTCCACGGAGTGCACTTCCTCTCCTAAACTCCTACGTGTGCTGTTGCTGTTTATTCTGAAACCAAAACTGATTGCAGTAATAAGTGGAGCAAAAGTACTGAATAATGGATTAGGAGTGAGTGGAGATTTTTATGTTTATTTTTGTAAAAGGATTTAGGAATATCAAACAGAAGATAGCATGCAAGCATGCAGAATCCTTGTAATACTCAATTTTATGTTTGCATTTCAGTTGTTCTCCCAATCTATAGTGATAGGGTTAAAAAAACTTACCAGAGTTAGGATTAGTGACCTCAAAAGTATTATAATGTAAGAATTTACTATCAAATTGTACCAGCCCATCAATCTTGAGTCTAATTACTAGAGGCACATAGAAGTATATTATGTCAACTCACCTGTTAACTTCATCATTCCCATCTAAAATGCCAAGAAAAAGACAATCTGCAGCTTTGATAGGTTGCTAGTCTTTTCAGTAGAAAGTGACCCTTAGTGAACAATGAATGTTTCATGCTTATTAAAATTACTTTTTTTTTTTTCACTTTTAACTTTTCCCTGAAGTAGGTAGAAGCATGTTTTGCACATCCTTAAACATGGCCTTACAAAACATCCAGGTCTGGAGCAATTATTGTCATTATGGAGCAATTTCAAGCAGTGAGGAGTGGAAGAAAATTTTTCTTTACTTTTGCTTCATTGACACAATCATAATGTGCTCCTTCATATGGTGGAAGAATTGCAAGGCCATTTCAAACCCTCCAGTCATGCATATCATCAGGCTTTGTCCATGCTTTATGGCAAAGGCCTGAAGTGCAAGAAGATTAAGGCAATGGTGTTGACATTAGTGGACAAATGCACTAGGTTGCTTTATGCTTACCCTACTCTAATGCTGGTCCTAGGTTTGAGCTTGCTCTGCAGACTAACTCATCTCTCAGCAGTCACATCCATACTTCCAACTGGGGGAAGAGTTTGCATCCGGATACTCAACATCTGGGTTGATTCTTGTTCCTGAATTTTCCTAGCTGGCTGACCTTTTAGCTCATTCTAGATATGAATCGTCATCGTCAGTATGAATAACAGATTAATATAGTCTAGAAGGTGAGCCTGGGTACCAAGAAAGCATAAAAGCAGAGCTACTCTCTGAGCGTGCAAACATGATTGAGTAACCGAAGTGGACTTGCATAGCCAACTTTTAATTATGGCCCAGATTCAGCCACTGAGATTTGATTTTACAAAAAAAATATTTCCTGCTTCGAGAAGTTTTATTCATAGCCCTTAGTATCACAGCTTATTTTGTACTTTTCAATGTTTTCTCATATCCCTGTACTGTGCTCTTGCTGAAATAATCATCTCCTTTTCATTTCATGTTCATGCTCTGGTTGAAGGACCTGTGCAAACCTCAGGGCCAGTGCAGCAAACACACATCATAGAATCACCGAATCTCAGAATGGTAGGGGTTGGAAGGGACCTCTGTGGGTCATCTAGTCCAACCACCCTGTCCAAGCAGGGTCGCCTACAGCAGGTTGCACAGGAACGCGTCCAGATGAGTCTTGAATATCTCCAGAGAAGGAGACTCCACAACCTCTCTGGGCAGCCTGTTCCAGTGCTCCGTCACCCTCAGAGGGAAGAAGTTCTTCCTCACGTTCAGACGGAACTTCCTCTGTTTCCATTTGTGCCCTTTGCCCCTTGTCCTGTCGCTGGGCACCACTGAAAAGAGTTTGGCCCCATCCTCTTGACATGCACCCTTGAGATATTTTTAAGCATTTATTAGGTCCTCTCACAGCCTTCTCTTCTTCAGGCTAAACAAGCCCAGCTCCCTCAGCCTCTCTTCATAGGACAGATGCTCCATTCCCCTCATCATCCTCGTAGCCCTCTGCTGGACTCTCTCCAGTAGCTCTTCATCTTTCTTGAACTGGGGAGCCCAGAACTGGACAGACTACTCCAGATGGGGCCTCACTAGGGCAGAGTAGAGGGGAAGGAGAACCTCCCTCGACCTACTGGCCACACTCCTCCTAATGCATCCCAGAATCCCATTAGCTTTCTTGGCAGCCAGGGGAAGGAGTAAAGGAGAACATGACCATCACTGAAAGCAAGTATGAAATATCACAGCAAACAGACAAGCCCTTAACAAAAGACAGAGCGAACTCAATACAAACATCTGAGCATACAGGACATGATACATGTTGAGAGCACTGGGCTAGGAAAGAAATGAAAACCCGCTACAGGACAGGGGTTCTGGTATTTTATCAAACTACCGTTGAAGTATTCAAAGCAGCTAAAAAAGTGAACCAGGTCATAAAGAGAGTGAAAGTCATTGATCTTTATGAATTGCTGCCCACAGTTAAAAAGAAGTGCTTTTTCTTGCATTTTAGGTGATATGCATGGCTTCATGTTTTCAATCCAAGGGATTCATGGCACTAAAATTCACCTGACACATCCATGTTAGAAGAAAAATGGAAATTTGTTATGAAGGAAGGCTGAGAAGGAAGAAAAAGAAGGGGTGTAAAAAGAAATATTTGAAAAGCTATGCTTCTGATGGAACAGTTTGGATTACAAGGTGGGACTCGTTTGTCCAAACATAGACAAAGTGATCAATAAATGTTTCTGGGATTGATTGGCTCACTTTAAGATATATATCAAAGCTAGGTTAATATGCATCAATGTCTGGAAATGTCTATGTCTCTCCATTCTGCACTCTCTTGAAGGAAATCTTAGATAATGGGATCAGGCTTCGATCTCTCAATTTTAGATAACTGAAGTTAGGGGAAATGAATCACATCCTTATTCATTTCTAATAAACTGGTCCTCAAATAATGCAGCTCAAAGGGACACAACACCCATTCAGGTAATAGCATAGTAAAGGGTTTAGGGGTTACTCTGTCAGAAAGAGAAATGTGTTACGTGGTTTTGCTGCTTGACGGAGTATCTAAAAATTGATTACCATTATGGATGTTTTTTTGATAAGCATAAATTCCCCCAAAATCAGTGGTTCTTAGGTTACAAGTGACCAAAGTTACCTGTTGCAAACTTTCTATGAGTTCTTAGAAGATTTGGGTAATGTGGCCTCAGTTTCCTATTTAGGCAAGAGCTTCACCTACTGAAATGCTGTGAAATACTTCATAAATGAGGAATACGTAGAAGTCTCAGACAGGTGAAGAGCTGTTCCACATTCAGAGACTTTCTCTACACGTGTACAGCAATTTTGGCACGGGGTCTTGAGATGAACGTTGTATTAGCTTCCCTTTAAAACTGTTCCTTTTCCTAGTCATCAGCTTTTCTCTTTTAGGTCCACACTTCCCTAGGCCAATTACATTAATGTGTGTTTGTCAATACCAAATTTCATTTGCTGCCTAAAGGCTTAGAGCCCAGAAATCTTGTTGAATTTTTGTTGTCTCTTAAACCTGAGTTCTTGCGTCTCCCCAGCAATGTGTTGCCAGCAAAACTTCATGCATTTACAATTGGTCTCTTGATCTAGGGCAATTACAGAGAGAAGCAATACCAGGTGCAGGAAGCTTAACAAGAGACGGATGCTCTACTGTCATTGTGGTCTCCAGTCCTGTGTTAGTATCAGGGTTGTCAAACTGGTTCAGATTAAATTGACGTGGTGGTAGAGTAGGTATCACACAATTATAAATCTGAGACTTTTTTGGCTCCAATGCCTTGAGAGGAGACAAGGAGAAGGAGACAGAGGCAGCAGAAGAAGGCATGAGAGAATAAGGGGGGAAAAAAGGGAAAAGAGAAAACACTTTAACAGGCTACAGGCTGCATCTGTGGATTGTCATAAGATAGTTGATGAGGACATGCACAGTTCAGAAAGCAGGAAAAGCACACATCATTATTCAATAATTTTTGCTATTCTCAAAGCAGAGAACGAACAGCGTAGACCTTACAAAGGATGAAAATCTCTGTAACTGGTTGCCTCATCACCCAGCTTTTCCTCATTAGGCCACCCCATGGAATGACAAGCCCTGAAGTGAGAGCATCTGGAGCACTTTCCTAGAATGATCGAACTTCTAGGTGAAGAAGTAATTTTATCCAGGCCTCCCATATCTCAAGTGATTCCTCTGGGTCATTATATTGCTATAAAATTGGCATTCTCTAACTGTAATTGAATGCTTTGAGAGATCTGATGCTTTTCCCCTTCAACAGACTCTTCAAGAGTACTTTTAACACATCAAAAAGACTTATGGAAGGGATATGCCTTCTATGAAGTAACAAAAAGCTAAAGAGTCTCTCAGACTGGTACATTTCTGGGCATGTGCGGTGACATAAATCTGATCCTTCAAATGAGCCTGGTGAAGTGTAGGCTGTTCACAAAGGTATGGAAGTTAGGGAGGTAGTCACCCTGAAGTCCAGACAAATAAATATTTCCAGAATGTGAAGAAAGTCTCATGAGACAGTATGAGTAGTTAACAATGTGTGGCATATGACGGCATGGACTCAACTTGTGGTGCAAGTGAGACAAATTTTATTTTGTAGGCAGTGCTTTATACATCTTTACCTGGACACTAGTCCCCTGGGAACTTACCATCCTGATAACGCAGCTACTTGCACGAGTTTTCCCACCAAGCTTCCAGACAATCCATGGATACATGTGCTAGCAAGCTAATGTAATTGCTGATTATGTGTTATCCACGCGCTTGCTGTTTCTAGCAATAGAATGCTCCTTTCTTCTCTTATCTTGTTTACTTCAACACTCTGCTCTTGCTTTTCTGCTTATTGCTGCAACTTGCTTTTTTCCCCATCCTCTACATAAGGAAAACGTAAAATCTTGCACTTGAAGAGAAATAGCGCCATGTACTAATACGTGCTGGAGACTAACCTTCTGGAAAACAGCTCTGTCAGAGAAGGACCTAGACGTCTTGGTGGACAAGAAATTGAGTATAAGCCAGCAATGTGCCCTTGCAGCAAGTAAGACCAACAACATCATGACCTGTATTAGGAAGAACATTGCCAGCAGGTTGAGAGAGGTGATCCTTCGCCTCTACTCAACACTGGTGAGACGTCTAAAATACTGTGTCCATTTCTGGGCTCTGCAGTACAAGATCAAGTCCAGCAAAGGGCCACAGAAATGAAGAAGACATTAGTGTTAAGCTATCCACATAGAAAATACATGTTTAAGTTTCCATAGTAGTCAACAGATGTTGATCTAAATACAAATAGTCCAGAAAGTTACCTATTAAGTCCTAAAACACACATCTAAATCTCATCAGCCGAGTAACTCTCTAGGCTTTATTACATTTGTAAATTAGCATTTAGATTCAGCTGTCCAAAATGAAACATCTGTTGCCATTTGAGATGGTGAGAGAGCATGAAACATCCACATGGTTCTGGCCGGGCTACACAATGCCTATACCTCTCTGGACTGTAATTTGAAAGCCAGAAACAATTATCTAGAGCATATTGAATGGCACTGGACATCTCTTTTAAACAATTCAACCAAATATGTGATTTCTTTTGACTGTAACAGGAGCTTAGAATCCTGGTTCAGAGATAGACCTTTGCGTCTAAATATCTACATTTCAGTTATCAGTCTGTGAGCTGAATACCAGCCCATATACCAAAGTGAATTAAATCTCACTCAGGATGTGACAGAATGAGTGTGTGCAGGAGCAACACCTCCCTGATAAGAACAAGTATTTGTGCTAAAATAATACAAGAACAGAAAGGTAATAAAACCTGACAGCAACCTTACACAGTGTTCTGCACAAGAATTCTCTTTTCTGTTTTATCCCTTGGTTAGCCGGAAAGAAGTTTACTGCTTTCTATTGTTCTAAGATCTTTCCCGTTATCAAGTGGTCCTTCAGTAAATCAGCAGTGAAGTTACTGATCCCATCTATGGCCTTCAGTTTCTGAAATCTACCCATCCTCACTGTCCTCTAACTAGAAGCAAGTGAACTGCTCATGAACCAAGGTGTTTGATGCTGCACCCTGTGTTTTAGGGTTGAAATGAAGCTGTGGTTCCCTGACTAAGCTATAGTGTTGGTAAATCTCCTAAGCCCCACATTTTGAAACATCTTCATGTAAGAGGCGTCACTGTTGAGGGGACTACTGGGTAGAGACTGGCTTCACTCCTTGAGGAAAGTATTAAAGCAGGGATCTTGTCAGCCTAAGAGAACATTTAACCTCTAAGGTCACTATCATGAGATGGACTTTCTTTTCATTTTCATCTGTTTCCTTAAAAAACCAAGTCTTTTCCATAAGGACTTATTAAAGTCACTGTAGATTGAGTGCCAAGCACTCAGTATTAATCTTTTTGATAGATTTCATCAGGACAGTTTGTTTACTTTTCCATATGTTTTACTGTAAATTGATTATTTCACCACCATCAGTCTCCTGTTTTTTCTGCCTCACAGATTGACATTCTCAGTTTCTAGACTCTGTGTTATGGTTACAATTATTTCATCCAAAGATTTGCATGAGATTGATACTATAATCTTCTCTCTTAATCACCTATCCAGAACAATTTAAAAAAGTGATATATACACACGCACACAAATTATATTCATGCCTTTTGCCTCATAACTACCTTTTGGTACCCTACAGAAGAGAAACTATTATTTAAATAAAGCTGAATTTGTTACTCAGATGTAAGTCTTTTTGCAGCTATGCACTCCTTTCTACTATATTCCTGAACTCTGACATCAATAGTTGACTTTGGTTGTAGTGTACTGAAAAGATTCCTCATTTATGTGTAGCTCTCAGAAAAGCACTTCTATAATTAGAATTATTGCAAAATACTCAGAGACAAACCCCATTTCAGGGAGAGCTCATTTTGTTTGTTGTTATATTAAAGACTGAAATCCAGTCTGTGTGCTTATGAGGGTAAAGAAGTTTTCCACACCCTTGTTAAAGAGTGTTTTGTTTAGAGTATTTTTTTTAAGATATATAAACAATAGAAATCAGAAATTTCTAAATTTTTTGCTCCAATCCAAAAGCAGAAGGAAACATTTACAGAAAATTTTTGCCCATACTACCAAAGAACAAAGCTATTGGCCAAACAAAGTCATTGCCAGAAAAGTAAAAACAGTTAAAGTGGGTAAGGGAGTGTAGTCATGATGGAAGACACAGGGCATTACACAGAGCAAATGCTCAGCTGAAATGTATGCTGTGGTAATATTATGTTGGCTTGTATGATTCTCCCAGGGAACGTTGGGATATTCTCCAGCAGATGTTTCATTGTTCAGACATTTAAAACTAGATTGGGAAAAGCAATGGGAAAGCAAGTGCAATGAATAGTCACCAAAAAAATGGATAAGACTGCCATTGGAACAGATGAACTGATTCAATGTGCCTTATTAAATATTAAATATTTGATTGCTCTGATCCTAACATACGCTATAATTCTTTGTAACTTGTTTATGTGTTCTTAAGACATTAATAAATGGAATAAACAGTGGGAAAGCATATTTAATTCAAATCAATAGATTTTGGATATTTAACTAGGAACTATTAAACCCGTACTATAATGTGTTTACTATCCAAATTGCATCATAGTTCACTGATGTCAATCAACTTCATAATGCGCGTCTTATAAAAATATATATACACAAAGTACAACAAAGGAGTAATTACACCTATTCCCTTCACATTATCTTTCTCCACATAACATATCCTTACAATATCCATCTCAGCAAATCTCTTGGTTTTTCATGTTCCATGCTGCCTCTAGGCTTCTAGAAGACATTACAGTCTTTGCCCCTTAAAAACAAACATACACCAGCTGCCATCAAATGGAAAGAACTCACGACAGAGCAGTGAAGCATAAATGATTTTTTTCAGTCAAAGCACTGTAATTTGTGTGCATATGAGGCTATGTGGACTGCCTACAGTGGTATGGGAAAGCTGAAGACTAAGGAGAAGAAATAAGACTACATTTGAAAATTAAAATAAAAACTTCACCGAATGTAAAACAGAAAGAGAACAAAATTTTGAATAGGTTAGTAGACAACATCAGCTCATTAGCAACTCTATTACAGCTTACACTGATTTGTTTTCTCTGAGCACAAGAAAAATAGTTATATATTAGTATCTGTCTGTTTGTGTATGGAGGGAAGTAAATTAGGCACAGCACAAGTTATTTTAGGGCAGTCTGAAAATTTGGATGCATCTTTCAAGACAACTGGGGGTCCAAAGGGGGAAGATTGCTGAGGCTGATTTTCCAAGATGTTGATACATCTCAGCTGGACCCATGTCTTGTGCAAGACTTCTACTGCCTCAAACTGACCATAATTTCTTCCTATTTTAAAACCGTGCTGTTTGAAGTCAAGAATAGTTCCACACAAATGGAAGCCAGGGCCTTGCTCCTACAGCCTATGCCACAGTAATCAAGGCCAAGAGGGCAAGGCAAAACAGAACAAAGCAAATAATATAGAATCTAATTGTTTGCATTTATAAACAAAAATATACTACACTGAAAGTTTTTTTTTCAGATTTCCTTAAAAGAAATGAAGTAGCCAGGAGGAAAATGTTGATATGTTACAGTACAATACAGAATAAAATCCCATCTTACTTTAAGATTAAAACTTTCATTTTTGCCAGTAGATGCTGTCACAAGAGGTCTAAGAACTCTGCATAAGATCTTATTACTATTGTCTTTGAGATAACAAGTCAATATACATCTGCTTAATAGAGTGAAGATGGAAGAACAGCTGCATGGAAATATTTAAGCAAGATCACTGGTAAACAGAGAATTTATTGTGGACAACAGAAACCTGAACTGAGCTTGAAAGATTTTAACGGGATACTGAAAGGAAGAAGCAGTGAAGTTTCAATGACAGACTCAAACAACATGAAAATCAAAAATTACATGTAACATTTACTTCATCAAACAAGATGAAAACCATAAAATTCTACGTAACTTTTACTTATTTATTTGTTTACAATTTATTGGGTTGTTTGTTTACAAACTTTAAAAAAATATCTCTTCAAAACCTGTTCCTGTTTTGAATTATACAAATTTTATTTCTGTGTGGAGTCTAATCACAGTGATCGCACATGGATTGATGTATCTCCAAGTGGCACAAGTAATTTTACAGTGAGATCACATTGACTTTAATTTTGTTTGCAAAAGCAGTATTTTCTTTGATTTGAAAAAAATTATAATCAAAGACATGGCATGTTTACTACGCATATCCATTGTTTCAAGAAGTATTTTGGTACCTAGTTTGGTTTGAGACAACAGAATCTGGAGCTAAATTCAGTTCACTAACTGCTGTTCATAAAAGTAACCTCTACTCAAGGTCAAAAAGTCAGACAATCTAAAATTTTAGATATAGATTCTTTAATGTCCCTGCATCCGTTTACCACCAATGCAGTCTTGGCTACTAGATACTTCCTACTGAATTTAGACACGAGAATGAGCCGCTATGATCAGACTCCTCCTCTTAATTAACTTTAATGTTTTTGTTTTTTAGTGTTTAGTCACTGGTGTAAAGGATACTAGGCAATAAAACACTCTGGCTGCTTCACACCGTTGAAGACCCAGGTAGATTTTCATCTCTGGAGTCCTGAGACACCAGCATGGATATTGGTAAGCAGATTCAACTATCTACCTCCTGATTAGAATACAGGTGAACCTTCAGCAAATATAAAATGACATAACAGTACTGGGTTTGGTGGTATGACATTATCTAAAAAAGCTGTAAAAACATTAATTAATAGGTGCTTTCTTGATAAAAGGAATTATTCACCCATTGTATAATCTCCTTTCATGCTTCTAAGAAGAATTATGGACATTAGAGAAAAAGAGGCACTAAAGGACTTCATCTAGTGTAGGCGGTGAGATGCATATAGGTAAGTGCATTGTATTTTGTCTGAAATAGCCTTTAATAAAACTAGAGTAGTTGCAATTCATGTAATTGGGGTCAAGAATCAGGGTTTGCACAGTGGTCTCAACTCAAAGTTCAAGGACACTTCATTAGATCTGCAACATATTTCTGTCCTTTTTGAATGTGAGCTCTTGGGGAAGACTCGACAGGATTACAGAAAAAAATTTAAAAAGAAAAAAAGAATAAAGTGAAAAAAAGAAAAAAGAAGAAATAGGAGATGAGAAATAAAGAAGAAAAAAAAAAAGACAAAAAATTTAAAAAAGACAAAAGATAAAAAAGAAAGAAAAATGAAAAAAGAAACATGAAAAAAAAAGATAGTTAAATAAGTACCTGAAAAACACTTCTTACTCAAGAACTCCCTGAAATTAAAATGTTTGGAAGCCAGAGAAAAACTGAAAAAAACTATCATGCTTACTTACACAGGTTACCACAGAGAAGTCCATAGGGTCAAGTGCACCATAATGAAGACCCTAGTCATCTGTTTATGGATTGTGTTGGATGGAGGATTCTGGAAAAAATGAAAACTAGTTCTTACAAAGTACATTTACCTTAGTTATCATATGCATAAGTGTTATCCAATAATAGGCAATTTATCTAGCTCTAGATTATCTCAAAGTAAAAATTCCGTATTTTCTCTATGAATTACTTGGAGAGTTATAGAGAGTTCCGACTCAGGCTTGGTGAAGTAGTGTACTATTACTCACTTATCACTGAAATGTTGGTAAAACAAGGAATATTTGCAGCATTTCATAGTGACTATACATAAGAATTTAATTTAGGTCTCAGTTCCAGTAGAATTAATACGGAACATCCCCCCATCTGGGGTTTATTTCTCCTGAATTGGCCGTTATCCAGTGCCAGTGAAAGCTAAGTCCCCTGGAGTATTTCAGGAGGCAGAAAAAAGTAAACAAACAAACACTGGTAAGCAGTCAAGTCACCACAATGACCTCATTTCTGTTACATATAAGTGAAGTCTACTATTCTGTAATTTACCACTAACTGTATTACTTGGTATGCACACCACAACTTCCTTCCCTCACCAGTACAAAGATACAGCGAAAACAAAAACCAAACTTACAACGATGTTATGAGTTTGTGTGGCAAGGTTTTGGCAGTGAGTAGGCTATAGGGGTGGCTTCTGTGAGAAGCTGCGAGAAGCTTCCCCCATGTTTGATAAAGCCAGTGCTAACTGACTCTAAGACAGACCCACATCTGCCCAGGGCCGAGACAATCAGCAACAATTGTAGCGCCTCTGCGATAACATATTTAGGAAAGGGAAGAAAAAACTGCTTGGTGAGACAGCAGTTAGAGAGAGGAGTGAGACTATGAGAGAGAAACAACTCTGTAGACACCAAGGTCAGTGAAGAAGGAGGAGGCGAAGGAGCTGCCTGAAATGTCAGAGCAGAGACCCTTCCCTTGCAGCTCATGATGAAGACCATGGTGAGGCAGGTTGTTCACCTGCAGTCCATGGAGGTCCACGGTGGAGCAGATATCCACCTGTAGCCCGTGGAAAGGGCTCCACGCTAGAGCAGGTGGATGCCTGAAGGAAGCTGTGATCCCATGGGGAGCCCCGTGCTGGAGCAGGCTCCTGCCAGGCCCTGCGGACCCATGGAGAGAGAAGCCCATGATGGAGGAAGTTTGCTGGAACAGCTTGTGACCCCATGGGGGACCCAAGGTGGAGCATCCTGAAGGACTGCACCCTGTGGAAAGGACCCACTCTGGGGCATGTTGTGAAGAGTTTCACCCCATGGTACAGACCCATTTTGGGGCAGTTTGTGAAGAGCTGCAGCCCACGGGAAGGACTCATGCTGGAGAAGATTGTGGAGAACTGTCTCCTGTGAGAAGGGCCTTCATGCTGGAGCAGGTGAAGAGTGTGAAGAGCCTTCCCCCTGAGGGACAAGAAGCAGCAGAGACAATGTGTGATGAACTGACCGTAACTCCCATTCCGCATCACCCTGCAGCGCTCGGGTGGAGGAGGTAGAAAAATGGGATTGAAGCTGAGATCAGGAAGAAGGGATCTGGGTTCATTTCTCACTATCCTACTGTGATTTAATTGGTGATGAATTAAACTTCCTTTTCTCCCCAAGTTCAGTCTGTTTTGTCTGTGACAGTGTTTGGTGAGTGATCTCTCCCTGTCCTTGTCTCCACCCTTGAGCCTTTCATTATATTTTCCCTCCGCTGTCCAGTTGAGAAGGGGAAGTGATAGAGTGGTTTTGGTGGGTACCTGGCGTTTATGCAGGCCAAACCAAAACAGATGTTAACTATGGAGTCAAACCCCCACAAAAAAAATGAGGCATTTAAAAACCCTAATAAAAAAGTATTTGTTAACTTTCTGCTTGATAGAAGCTATTCCTAAAATCTTGTAGTCAAAAGCAGATCTATACATGAATGAACATAATGTCAGGATAAAAGGAAAAAATGTGGGTAAAGGTACCAGGATATTGTCTTCTTTTATACGTCTAAAGAAAGGTATCTTCCACAGCAACTGTTATTAGAATGGTCTGAATACTTTGGCATGTTCCACAATGAACTTTAATCCTATGATTTCTGATGCCAAGGTATTATTTTCCCTACAAAAATTTTGAGTTAGTAAGAAAATACTCAACTTTTTTCAGCAAGAGTGATATATTCACATATATGTAACTTCTGCTTTACAAGAAAAAAAAGCTATATGAAGGACCTTGCAAATAAGTTTTAAAATAACATCAGAAAAAACAAGGCGGGGAGAAGCAAATCAGGAGAAGCTAGTCTTTATGGAAACTGAAATAAAGCTCTGGAGGTGGGAAGAACCAAAGAAAAGGATGTGATGGTGGGAAAGAATCTGCGGTAAATCTTCCTTTGTTTTCCTTGTATACACAGACAATCTGTTTTGTGGCTGAAACATTGCTATTGATTTGACTTTTTTGCCAGATAAAGAAGAGGATAGTCCTAAAACATGGATAGGTGTTTTGCATTAAGTGCATTGCATACATTCTTCTGTTTCATTTCTGCAGAAACATAATATTGAATGGACCCCTGAGGGTCCAATAATTCTGGTTTCCTGGTACTCTGAACACAGTAAAATCTCCTTCATAAGTCCAATTCTGTACCACTCCAGTGATATATTTTCCCATAGAATTACTTGCAATTTGCTATTTAAAATCAACATCTAGGTACACCAAATTTTTATCACTGCTGAAAGGAATATTACACAGCACTAGCCAGAGAAACCTCTTTGATTTCAGCAGATCTTCGCATACTCACGCCATCTAGAGTTTTGGCTCTTGAACCCTCAGTGTCAGAGAGGATCATTTTCCTCTCAAGACTGTGTACAAAAGCAAATTTAGACCCCTTAATCCAGTGACCTTGAAGATCCACTAGTGATACTGATGGTGAAAATGTCATATTAAAGCAATGTTTGGATAAAATTTTTCCATCAAATGCATATAATAGGCAACAACCTTTGAACTCAGTTTTTTCATTCTTTCTTTCCCTTCCTCCATTCTGTCTGGTTTTGAATCCCTACGCATGTAACCACCCTTGAATATATTTTTGCTATGCAGAAATACTGCTTTAAATTTCATCAAAAATCCATTCTTCCTGACTGAGTATTAACTGAGATATTCTCTATATTTTTTCACAGTTAGTTTAATCAGGTAGTATAAAACTGTGGCAATAAAATAGTACAACTCACCAGCTTTGAACCAGTGTAATTGAGAGGAGAAACAGGTGAAATGGAATTACACTAATTCTATATCAAGATACCTGAATTTAATCTTCTGATTAAGATTTGAAGTTGATAGCATACAGAAGACTCTTGTACTATCAACCAAATTATTTGTTTAATATTTCTGCAGTGTCAAAATGCAGGCAGACATGTACACTCTGTATATTCCCAGAATTACAAACTTTTTAAAAAGACAAAGCAGCTCAAAAAGTCTGGAGATCTGTCTACACTGCAGAGACGATAGTCATGTTTGTCAGTGCTTACACACAAACAGAACCTGTGACCTGAATACTTATGAATATCAGAGTAGCTAAAATAAATCAGAATAGAAGTCTGACCACCTCAGTCCCCTGTCTCTGACAAAGGTGTAAAACAAATGTCTTATGGAACACAAAAGATCAGGACAAGTAGAAGAAGTAAAGTGTCTTTAAGTCCTTTCTGAGTTCCTTACCACTTGGGGTTCACAAGATTCCTGAACTGGTGCAGTGTCTCCGTATTCAGTGGTCTGAGGGGGATTTCTCTGCCAGGAACTTTCCCAGTCTTCCCCGAAAACTTGTACCTTGTCAGCATTTAGCATTCAAAACAGCCATGACAAAGAATAATGTTCTTTTGTGCTGCCAAGGTGTTCAACATCTTTGTCATAGAATCATAGAATCATAGAAAGTTTTGGGTCGGAAGGGACCGCTAGAGGTCATCTAGTCCAACCCCCCCGCAGCGAGCAGGGACACTGCTAACTAGATCAGGTTGCTCAGAACCCTGTCCAACCTGGTCTTGAATGTTTTCAGGGATGGGGTCTCCACTGCCTCTCTGGGCAACCCGTTCCAGTGTTTCACCACCCTCATTGTGAAGAATTTCTTCCTTATATTCAGCCTAAACCTACCCTGTTTTAGTTTAAAACCATTACCCTTCGTCCTGTCACTGTTGTCTCTACTAAAAAGATTGTCCCCATCTTTCCTATAGGCTCCCTTTAAGTACTGAAAGGCTGCAATCAGGTCTCCCTGCAGCCTTCTCTTCTCCAGGCTGAACAAGCCCAACTC
>Ga0065711_1040047_pt1 | contig 17293 bp, 29 predicted proteins | sample Hoacrofraction12_FD_59098 | JGI IMG/M metagenome (GOLD analysis project Ga0065711, IMG submission 59098) | Hoatzin crop microbial communities from Cojedes, Venezuela - Epithelial fraction 12 v2 (version 2) | ecosystem: Host-associated > Birds > Digestive system > Esophagus > Crop | place... | reverse complement strand
CCCCAGGATCCCATTGGCTTTCTTGGCAGCCAGGGCACACTGCTGGCTCATGGTTAACCTGTCGTCCACCAGGACACCCAGGTCCCTCTCCGCAGAGCTGCGGAGAGAAAGGAAACCTACATTGCTGCAGACAGGCAGCACTTTTGATGTCCCTGTCTCACCCCTTCCCCGGATAAAATCAAGATCTCTGGTCCATCCTGAAGATAATCCAATCCCCCTGGCACTTTCAAGACTGGCTCATGCCTAGGAAGCTCTCTGGTAGCCCTGAGATGAGGTTCAAGGGCACGAGCGGGTTGTGGTTCTCCTTCCTCCGTCAGACATCGCCACCAGACCCATCTGGGTGGGGTGTGCTGGGGTCTTCCTGTTGCTGAAGCTGGTGGTCTTTGCAGGATCCCTTCTGCCTGGTACCCAAGCAGTTCCAAGAGCAGCTGGACACAAGGAAGGCAAAAGCCCTGACCTCTGCGTTGTCCAACACCAACCTTGACCTCTTTCTCCTTGAGCTTCACGAGATGATCACTGTGGCACTGTCCCAGTTTGAGCCTCAATATGAGTAAGTCCAGGTCGTGTCATGGGACAGCCAGAGAGGTGGCAGAAGTCGCAGCTTCCTGGGAAGTTTTTGTTGGGGAGGGACCTCTGAAGGTCTCTGGTCCAAGTCCTGCCCCAGGCAGGTTATTCAAGGACTTTTCTGCTTGTGTGTTGGTGGATCTCCATCTTTGAAGATGCTCGTCCCAAGGTGGCATCACCCTTGATGGGAAGAGAGTTGATGCCCAACCATCAGTTATACCATTGGCTCCTGATGCCACTGGAGATACCCCAGGGTGGCCTCTAGCACAAGTGCTGACCATTGTTGACCAGCAGTCTTGGCTGCCATTGAGAGCCACCATTGATCAGCAACCTTGGCCACCGTTGAGAGCCACCATTGGCCGGCAACCTTGGCCACCTTTGAGAGCTGCCATTGACCAGCAACCTTGGCCACTGTTGCGAGCCACCACTGACCCACAATCTTGGCCACCGTTGAGAGCCACCTTTGACATGCAGCCTTGGTCACCACTCAGAGCCACCAGTGGCTGGCAAGGTTGACCACTGTAGAGAGCCAATATTGACGGGCAACCGTGTCCACCACTGAGAGCTACCATATACCGGTAACCTTGGCCACAACTGAGAGCCACCATTGACCCACAACCCTGACCACCTTTGAGAACCACCATTGACCAGAAACCTTGGCCACTGTTGAGAACCACCATTGGCCGGCAGCGTCTGCCAATCTTGAAAGCCAGTATTGGTGGGCAACCTTGGCCACCACTGAGAGCCACCGCTGTCTGGTAACCTTGGCCACAGCTGAGAGCCACCATTGGCTGGCAACCTTAGCCAAATTTGAGAGCCACCATTGGCCAGCAACCTTGGCCACCACTGAGAGCCACCATTGATCAGCAACCTTGGCCACTGTTCAGAGCCACCGTTGACTGGCAACACTGGCCACTGTTGAGAGTCTGTATTGGCGGGCAACCTTGGACATAGCTTAGAGTCACCACTGGCCAGCAACCTTGGCCACCATTGAAAGCCAGTATTTACGAGCAATCTTGGCCACTGCTAAGAGCCACCATTGGCTGGCAACCATGGCCACCGTTGAGAATCACCATTGGCCAGAAACCTTGGGCAACAGTGAGAGCCAGTATTGATGGGCAACCTTAGCCATCATTGAGAGCCAGCATTGGGCTGGCAACCTTGGCTACTGTTGAGAGCCACCATTGACCAGCCATCTTGATTAAGACAGTGCTTATTGTTGACAGCCAACACTAGCCCTTACTGGTGGCTGGGGGTGGTGGGACATCCATCCCACCTCCACCCGCTCACCTTCCCTGCTCTGCCTCACTCACAGGCTGAAGGATGCATTCAAGTTCTATCTGGAAGACAACCAAGTCAACGCCACCTCTGTGGCCACCCTCACGGATGCCCTGGACCCAGACATTCTTGTTGAGAACATCCTGTTTGTCTGGAGGACGGCTGCGAAGACCAGCCAGATCAACGTCCCTGCCTATGGTCAGGGGAGACTGGCCCAAGGCAGTCATTAGCCCCCTTCTCGCGATGACCCTGCTTGTGCCTTGTCCCCAGGTGCAGAGAAGAAACATCTACTCCTAATGCCAGCTCTGGGGGCAACACAGCAGCTGTGCGTGGGCTCCTGGGGCAGCTTGAGTTTCTGAACCCTCAAAATCCTGCTCCCCTCCTGCCTGAAGCCGGGTGAGAAGCTCTCACCTGGAGCCACCACCCCCGCCATGAGGATCCCAGGCATCCCCACCCCTCCAACCCCGCCAAGCCACAGCAGCAACCTGGAGAACACCCACGTGGATCCATCCCCAAAGCCACTACCCCTGTCCTCAATTGGCCAACTTGCCCCAGCAGCCCCAGGGGTGTCCAAGGTGCCCCTCTACCACACCAGTGCTGGCCAAGGGGTGCTTCTACGTGTCCTGTACCCATCATTGGTGGCTTTCATCCTGCCTTGTCCCTCCTGTCCCTTCCCGTGTCATTAAATGCTCAAGGGCCCGCCTTGGTCTCATGTCGTTCCTGTGACAGTGGTGGAGGGTACTGGGATATACTGGGAACACTTGGGTGTAGTGGTGGGGTGCTTGGAGTACTGGGGTGTGGTGGGAACACTGAGGGGCACTGGAGGGGGACTCGGGGGCACTATACAGGGAGCATTGGGGAGGTACTTTAACTACTGGTGCCCTGGGAGCACTGATGGGCACTGGGATATACTGGGAGTACTGGGGGGAACTGGGGAGCACAGAGGGCCCTGGGAAACACTAGAGAGCACAGTGTGGCTCAGGAGCACGGGGGACTGCAGGTTATAGTGGGAACACTAGGGGGCACTGCGGGGGTGCTTGGGGGCACTGGAGTGTAGTGGGGGCACTGGGAGGTACTTGGAGTACTGGTGCCCTGGGAACACTAGGGGGCACTGCAGGAACGGGGGGGTACTCGGACTACTGTTACCTTGGGAGCACTGGGGCACATTTGGGTGTACTGGGAGCACTGGGGGGCACTGGGGAGCACAGAGAGCCCTCGGGAACACTAGAGAGAACAGGCAGGGTCTGGGGATCACATGGGGGCACTGGAGTGTACTGGGAGTACTGGTGGGCACTGGAGAGCACAGAGGGCCCTCGAGAGCACTAGTGGGGTGGGTAGCACTTGGGACAGTGGGGTATACTGGAAATACTGGGAGGCAGTAGGGGACACGAGCCAGCATGGTTTGTAGGGCTGAGGTGTAATGGGAGGACTTATGAGGGGTGTACTGGGAGGGGCAAGGGAGCACTAGGGGAAAAACATGGAGTACTGGTGCCCTGTGAGCACTGGGAGGCAGTGGGGTATACTGGGAGGATGGGGGGGGGGACACACACTGGGGAGCACAGAGGGCCCTGGAGGACACTAGAGAGCCTGGGGAGCATCGTAGCTGGGGAGCACTGGGGACACTGGAGTGTACTGAGAGCACTGGGGCAGCTGGGGGGTGGGGGGGGCACGGTGCCTCATGCCCTGAGCTCCCATGGGTGCCCCCTCCCTGCCAAGGCGCAGGAGTCACCTACGAGGGGCTCCAATGGGGCTTGGAGAAGGTCACCTACACCTCCCTCTGCCTCCCCGGTGACCTCCAGCACCATGGTGTGGCCCACCCCCCCGCAGCTACCACTACTGCTATGATGGGATGAGCCTCTGGGAAGCCATTGAGAGGTGGAACAAGGGGTTGAGTGACAGCTGGCGGTGGTCCCACGTGTGCTCCATGACCTCATGGTCACCTCACCCCATGGTAGCTTTGTCTCTGGCATAGTGGCTTTCTACTACTGAGAGGACATGACGGAGAGCGCGGGGTGGGTGATGGACATCTTCACCAATGGCTTCTTGGGCAGGACTTCGTCAGGTACCGGGTCCCCGCGCCCATGGGTCCCACGAGGTGTCTCCAGGGGTGATGGTGGGACAAAGACAGGTCCCTGATGCTCTTTGCTGTCCCCCCTCTCTCCCAGGTATCCCCTCCTCACTGCAGATGGTGGTGGATCTCAGCAAGTTCTTCACCATGGTGGTGCTCACATGCTTGGTGCCACACACAGTCATCACCAACGGGCAGGTGGGACCTCTGAACCCAGAAGATGTCCCCAGCTGTCCCCGTGCCATGCTGGAGAGATTTCCCTGTCCAACACCTCTGTATGACGGAGGGAAGTCCCTATCCTGAGCCAGGACAGGTATCCATGTCCCGCCTCTCCATGCCGGAGGGATGTCCCCAACCATCCCCTCTCCATGCCAGAGGGACATCCCCACCCTACCTAGGGAGAATGTCTCCACCCAACCTATCCCCATGCCAGAGGGATGCCCTCAGCTGACGGTGGCCTCTCACCCCCCGTATGACCTGGGCACCTTCCTCCCCAACGCCGCATCCTCCATGAACCAACCACCACCAGTGGAGAAGGGCAAGGCACTTCCTTGGCACCATTACCACCACCACCAACGTCCTAGTGGCCCTCATCTTCCTCAGCTCCCACCTCAGTGATGTGGTCAGTCTGGCTTCACCAGCACCACGACCTCCCCAGAATGGTGGCTCTGTGGGGCTGAGAAACCTCCAGGAAGTGCCCAAAGAGGGCATGGGTGCACATCACCACCTTGGGTATCCCCAAGCCCAGGGTGGTGGCCACCTTCACAGCTACCAGGGTGCCCAGAGTCCCCCAGATGGCTTGAGACACCTCAGCCAAGTCGTTGAACCTGATGGGTCTTCATCCCTGTGTCCCCCACTGAAGGCTGCTGGGACACTTCTCAGAGGAGCAGTTCATGGAGGTGGAATCCTGGCGACTCATCAGGACCTTCCAAGGGCTACTGGAGGAGATTCAGGACCACATCAAGGAGAAGAACCTCTGGGCCAAGATGAGATACAACTCCATGAACCCACTGGAGACCAACAGCATCTCCAGCTGAGCACCTGGCTGCCCCCACACGCCACCCAGCACCCTAAGCACCCAGAACCCAGCACACTCCACCCTATTTCTCAGCCCCCCAGCCCCTCAGTAAATTCTAGCTGTCAATCAAACCCTCTCTGCTGAGTGGGGGGACCTTAAAAATCTGGGGGTTTTGACCAGGCTGCTAGAACTGAAGTGGCTCAGGTGGATCTGGGCTGGGAACATGTGGGTGAACTATCTCCAGCTTGGTGGGCCCACGACACATCAGGCCATTTAGGAGGGTGAGGGGTGGGTGGGACCATCGGTGCCGTTGCACAGGTTGTCCATGAACATCAGACAAGCACCATAATCCAACACGCCCAGCAGCTGAAGCCTTTTTGCTACAGAAGACGATGGCTGAAATATCAAGATGGGGAAACCTGGCAGGCTGACCTATCACCCTCCCCCAAACTCAACATGGCAGGAACCGTGTGCTTACCAAGGCTGAAGTGACCACGGATGGTTGGAAACCCACCCTTCTACAGACCTGGCTGGCTGGCCGAGCCCAGAGAGTGGTGGTGAACGGAGTTAAATCCAGCTGGTGGCTACTCACGAGTGGTGTTCCCCAGGAATCAGTTTTGGGGCCAGTCTTGTTTAATGTCTTCATCAATGATCTGGATGAGGGCACTGAGTGCTCACTCGGTAAGTTTGCAGATGACACCAAGCTGGGCGGGAGTCTCGAACTGCTCGAGGGTAGGAAGGCTCTGCAGAGGGATCTGGACAGGCTGGATCGATGGTTGAAGGTCAATCATATGAGGTTCAACAAGGCCAAGTGCTGGGTCCTGCCCTTGAGTCACAACAGCCCCATGCAGCGCTACAGGCTTGGGGAAGAGTGGCTGGAGAGCTGCCTGACAGAAAAGGACCTGGGAGTGTTGGTCAAGAGCCGGCTGAACATGAGCCAGCAATGTGCCCAGGTGGCCAAGAAGGCCAACGGCATCCTGGCTCACATCAGGAATGGTGTGGCCAGCAGGAGCAGGGAGGTGATCGTGCCCCTGTACTCGGCACTGGTGAGGCTGCACCTTGAGTGCTGTGTTCATTTTTTGGCCCCTCACTACAAGAAGGACGTTGAGTTGCTGGAGCGTGTCCAGGGAAGAGGGATGAGGCTGGAGAAGGGGTCAGAGCACAGGTCCTATGAGAAGCAGCTGAGGGAACTGGGGTTGTTCAGTCTGGAGAAGAGGAGGCTGAGGGGAGATCTTATCGCTTTCTACAACTACCTGAGAGGAGGCTGTAGTGAGGTGGGGGTTGGTCTCTTCTCCCAGGTAACAAGAGACAGGGTGAGAGGAAATGGCCTCAAGTTGCATCAGGGGAGGCTTAGATTGGGTATTAGGAAAAATTTCTTTACTGAAAGAGTGGTCAGGCCTTGGACCAGGCTGCCCAGGGCAGCGAAAAGCATAGTCAAGAACTAAACCTTGGGAAAGGTTTACCTCACCTGAATTCCCACATCCAGCTCTGGAGTCCTCAGCACAGGACAGACACGGACCTCTTCGAGAGGGTCCAGAAAAGGGCCACAAAAATGATCTGAGGGCTGGAACACCTCTCCTGTGAGGAAAGGCTGAGAGAACACGGGCTGTTCAGCCTGGAGAAGAGAAGGTTCCAGGGACACCTTATTGCATCCTTCCAGTACGTAATGGGGGTTTATAAGAAACATGGGGACAGACATCTTAGCAGGACCTGTTGTGACAGGACAACGGTTTAAAACTAAAACAGAGTAGATTTAGACTGAATGCAAGGAAGAAACTTTTTACAATGAGCGTGGTGGAGCACTGCAACAGGTTCACCAGAGAAGTGGTCGATGCCATCCCTGGAAACATTCAAGGCCAGGTTGGACAGGGCTCTGAGCAACGTTGTCTAGTAAAGATGTCCCTGCTCACTGCAGGGGGGTTGGACTAGATGACCATGAAAAGTTCCTGTGGCTTTGCTGGCCTTGTTGATGCCAAAGGAAGACTGGCTCACACTCACGTGTTGAGCACCAAAGGGTTGACAGAAGGGAGTGGTTTGACTTGAACAAGAAGCTTCGCTTGTCTTGTCAGACAGAAGTCTCTACAGTCTCACCACAGCTCCAGTAAGAACTTGTTTCCCACCGTGCCTCGAAAACGGCAGCTGCCCCAAGGGTTGGCACCGTCCACCCTTCGCCTCTCCCAGACTCCTGGGGACGCTCCAGTTTGCCCTGATCTGCCCTTACTGGGGGGCACACGGTGGGTGGGAAGGGCATCTCCTTTACAGAGACACCCCAGGAGTCCGGGCTCCCTCAGCCACTCTGCTCGTCACGGTGGTGCAGCGAGAGAGGACCCAGGCGTCTGGGTGCTGGCAGGGGAGTGGGAAAATGGACATGGACATGGACACACGCAGAGCACAGCTTTTCTGCAGGGGTTTATTGATCATGAGACGGAAACGGGCCAGGGCTCCCAGGGGGTCAGCTGGGGTCATCCAGGGATGATCATCTCCTCATGCCGCTGGAGGGGGACAAGACAGCAGTGTCACCACCAGTTCCAGTCCTGAAAGATAGAACCCAAAATGAGACCCACGGTGTCTGCTGGGACAGGAGAGCACGACACGGGAAAGGAGAAGGCAATTGCAGCCCTCAACACACCAAGGACTGGACTTAGATCTCCTGGGATGCCTGTGACCCCCAGTGTCCCATTAACACAAGACGCCCCTAAACCTCCCAGAACCCTTCCAGGACCTCAGGATTACCTGGGGGGTCTGTATGGCACCAGAGGCCCTGGCCTGCATGGTGACCCACTGGGTGCCCAGAGCCCCACGGGGTGCAAGGAGAGGCATGGGGGTGTCTCTGTCCAGCTCACCATGGCACGTGGATCACGGGCAGTCCCCTCTGTTTCCCTCTCCCACACCCCAGCAGAGCCCACCCAGAGGGCTCAGGGATCCCACGGGGCCAAGGATCCTCTGTGGGGCTGAAGGTGCCACGATGCTGCTCACCTAGACACGAAGAGATAGAAGCAAACGTCTTCTACGTTCAATAAGCAACTCCGGGACAGGCAGAACGGACTGGGGAGAAAGGGAGAGTTATGGAACATGCTGAGGTGTACTGGTGTGTACTGGGAGGCAGAGGAAAGCAATGGGGTCCTTGGGGAACATGCCTCCGGGGAGAATCAGGTACATGAGTGTGTGTGGTGGTGCACAGGAAGCTGTAGAGATATCTCGAGGCCTGACTGGTCACTGGGGTGTTCCCAGACCCAGCAAGCAATGGGAGGACCAAAGTGCCCTCCACTTCCCCAGAGTGGACACCCTCCAAGTCCACCTCACTACTTACCTCAAGGTCTTCAACTCCGCTTCCTTCATCAGATGCCTAGGGAAAAAGAGCAAAGGGGTGTCCTGGGTTGGCCCTTGGTGGGGCTGTGGGCATGGCACAGATGTCCCCAGTCCCAGCAAGGCATGGGAGGACCAAAGTGCCCTCCACTTCCCCAGACCCGATGCCCTCTAAGTCCACCTCACTACTTACATCCAGGTCATCAAGTCCAATCTCCTCCAGAAATAACTAGAGAAGGAGAGCAAAGCGGTGGTCTGGATTGGACCTTGGCAGGGCAGTGGGTGGGGTACAGGTGTCCCCAGACCCCCCACACCCATGGCTTCCCCCGGCTTTGAGCGTGTCTGTCCCTTCTGCTGCCTCCTCCAAGATTCACCCGAGATCCCCGTCCACGCAGGGAGCAGGGGTGGGGACGCAGACAAGGACAGGGTGGGCAACCTGGGGACTGCAAAGAGGAGGGGGTGGGGGGGACCCACAGACAGGGCACCAAGGCGAATGAGCGGACCCCGAGGGGCTGGTCTGGGGGTACCGGAGGGACAGGTCTGGGTGCCACGCGAGCGAGGGGTCCCGGGAACTCGAGCGAGGTGACTGGCGGGGGCTGGAGGAAGAGCTCTGCAGAGGAGCAGCCCAAGGGGACTGGGAGAGGGTTTGGGAGTGGGGGCTCAAGGAAGGGGGTCTGGGGACAGGGCCACAGCGGACGGGGTGAAAAGCAACGGGGAGGGGAAACATGGAAAGAAAGGAACTGGGAACAGATGTCCTGCAGCCAAGACCCAGCCCCAGCCTTGAGCCCCTCCCCGTGGCACGGAGGACCCACCTTAGCATCTCCTGGGGTACACAGCATCATGGCGAAGAGCAGGGCCACGCTGAGCACTGCGACCTTCATCTTCCTCTGCGGTGCGGCCAGCGCTGGCTGAAGCTGGAGGAGGTGAGGGGCAGATTTATCCCTCCCAGGACTCCTCCTTGCCCCACCCTGAGTGCCCCGGGGCAAAGCCAGGCTTGGTGGAGACACCAGCCCTGGCAGCAAGCCCGGCCCCGGCGCAGGTGCCCCCACCTTTGGCACGGATCCAGCCACGTTCCCCGGCATCAGTCCAGCTTCCTGCACGGGGCATCTTCACATGGAAGGGCCCAGGCGTCGGTGGGTGGGGAGATGGGGTGGGCTGTGCGTCCCTTATAGCTGGACACCCCATGCTCATGATCCACCGCTCCAACACGAAACCGTCCTCCAGCAGCCCCCCACGCCATGGCCCCATCTCTTGGTGTCCCCACCACCCAGCACTGCCATCTCCCAGTGCTGCCCGCCTCGCGGCCCAGTCTTCGTCTCCAGAGCCCCCCAGGGATGATGCCAGCCTCAGCCCAGGGGTCTCCGAGCAAAATTGTCTCTGAGCCCTCTCCATCCCCCTGGGGACTGGCGAGGGTGGGCCTGACCCCTCTTCTTTGAGCACCATGGACCCTGGGATTAGGGAATATTGGGAGGTGGGAGGACAACGGGGGGAACGGGCGAGGTAGATGGTTGGGTGACCGGGATCTTCAGTCACTGCAGGCACTGGGGAGCACTGGTGAATGTTGGGCACTGAGGGATGAAAGCTTGGGTTGGGGGAAGTGCTGGGGTGGCCGCAGTGGCCAGCTCCAGCCCACCCCATCTCCCTTGCACTGCCGGCCCCAAACTGGTCCAGTCGCAAGCCACGGCCTCCCCACCGCACTGACCAGAGGGAAAGATCCCCTGCCTTGGCCCTCACCCTGCTACTGCCTGGGGCCACCATGCCCACCACGCACCCAGCTTGTCTGCGGGTGCCACTCTGCAGAGCTTCTCCCAGATGGTGGGTCCCAGGGACCCCGTGTCCAGTGTCTCCAGCCCTGTCCCTGCCTGGGACTTGGCCACGGTTCATCAAAGGTCCTTGTCCCCACGGAGTGTCCCTTCAATGCCCTTGTCCTTGGCCAAGACCAACACTGTTCCTGAGCAGGATGTGGCCGTTCAGAGGGACACGATGAAGAGGGCCCTTGTCCCCAGGCAGCCACCCAGAGCTAATTGTGTGGATGGAGCTCCCCTGGCCAGAGGAGGATGTTTGTTCCCTCAGCACCTCTGAGGAGCCGTGTTTGCCCATCTCCCATGGCACAAGGAGACCATTCAGACAGCTTGATGCTCCACTGGTGTGCCTGACTGGGGGAGTGTGGGGGCGGGGAATCATCCTGGGTGCCTTGAGGTGTCTCCAGCCCTGGCAGCGGGCAGAGCCCACAGAGGAGGGCAGTGCTGGGGGCACTGGGGAAGGAGCAGGTCCTGGGGCACGCCGCAGGCTGGGGCTCCCTCGCTCCCCTGGGGACAGGCTGGAGCCCAGCCGTGGGGCAGTGCCCGGGGAGCAGCCTGACGGCCGGGGCGTCACGCTCCTTCAGGAAGGCCTGGTGACATGGGAGTCCTCAAGAGCGGGGCTTACAGCAGCCTGGGCGGTGGAGCTGTCTGCCCAGGGTCTCTGCCAGGTTTCCCATCCCGGTATTTCAGCTGTCGTCCTCTGGAGCAAAAAGGCTTCGGCTGCCCGGTGTCTTTGATCGTGGCACACGTTTCACATCTACGGACACGCTGTGTGGTGGCATCAGTGGTCAAGTCCACCCCTCCATCTTGAGCCCAGCTGTATGCCACGTCCCTTCCTAAATGGCCTGATGTGTCATGGGCCCATCAAGTCACACACAGTTCATCCTCGTGTTCCCAGTCCACAGTCCTGGGCAGGTCCCTTCACCTTTTTTTGATTTTATGGCAAATCCAGCTTTCAGAAGAATCTACATTATTCTGCTCCCTGTCACTTCCACCGTTGTGTTGCCCACACAATGAAGTCAGCAATTTACTGCAGGTGTCCAGGAGCCTCACCCAAACCCAGCACAGCCTGGGCCAGCCCATGGCAGATGGTGGGGCTGCGTTTCCACCCCCCACAGCAGTCGATTCCGGGGGTGCTGGACACCCCTCCAGGTGAAACCAAACCAGTGGCCTGCACCCTGCTGCCAAAGGGATTTTTGCACTGGCCAGATGGGACGGTTGGAGGATGAGGGGGTCTTGGCGATGACTCCCTGGCTTTCCAGTCGCTGAATCAGCTCATGGATGAGAACCAGGGAGTCTCCGTCAGCGCGATATTGTGGCTGCTGCCCTGCCATGGCAGCACATGGCACTTGCTGCTCTTTAACCTGCAGCATCCCCAACACTGATGGACCCTCTGAGGGACCGGGCATGATAAATAACTCTTTGATCTTCTCCGTACTCAGGGCAGCCCTGCAAGAGCCCACTGATACCCTTCTGGGCCCTTGAAGTACCCCCTTTGGAGGTGGCCCATGCCAGGGAGGCATGGAGCCTCCAGGGCAGTCACAATAAGAGGCTCTTCCCACTCTTTCCCAGTTAGGCTTTCCTCAGCCCCAGCACAGACAGTTCTTGGGATGCTCCCACCCCCCCAGGAGTATGGGTGGATTTTGCCCCTTTGCAATCTGATGACATCAGGGTACACGGTGCACCGGTGTCCACCACAGCTTTATACTCCCATGTGGCTGACGTGCCAGGTCATGGAACCCACACAGTCCAGTAAAGTCGGCTGTCCCTTTGCTCTGCCTGGCTGGAGACAGGGCCCCTTTATCTCTGGTCAGCATCTTCAGAGAATCACAGATTGGTCAGGGTTGGAAGGGACCTCTGTGGGTCATCTAGTCCAACCCCCCTGCTGAAGCAGGGTCACCTACAGCAGGCTGTAGAGGACCTCGTCCAGGCAGGTCTTGAATATCTGCAGAGAAGGAGACTCCACAGCCTCCCTGGGCAGCCTGGGCCAGGGCTCTGGCACCCTCAGAGGGAAGAAGTTCTTCCTCGGGTTCAGCTGGAGCTTCCTCTGCTTCAGTTTGTGCCCGTTACCCCTTGTCCTGTCGCTGGGCACCACTGGAAAGAGTCTGGCCCTGTCCTCCTGACCCCCACCCTGCAGATATTTATAAGCATTTATAAGGTCCCCTCGCAGCCTTCTCTTCTCCAGGCTGAAGACATGCTGGGACAATTGCTGGGACAGCTTCTCCACAGCTGAGACGCAGGGCCCCAGCGAGGAGGTGAGATGGCCTTTCAGTTCCTGGAGTTGGCTGCCCAGTCCATCCACAGCTGGTGCCTCGCGTCTGTCCAGCTCGTTAGCACCAGGGGGTTGGCATATGTTAATTGGCTGCCAAATGCCATCTGCTGGAGTTGCATTGATCTCAAAGGCAGCCTTGACCTCTCCTGGGTCAATGTTCCTCGTTTATGGCAGCGCGTAGAATTCGTGAACTCTTCTCAGAAGAACTTCAGAACACAAAGAACATCACGGCATATTTTAATCGGAGAAATAATTAAGCACTGTGTGACTTTGCTGTCTAACGAATCGCACACAAAGCAGAAGCAGCCAAGATGAAAATCTTCCAGGTGACTGCCTGCTCCTTGGGCAGTTCCCAGAGCAAACATTCGGGTCAGTTGCCTTAAATCTTTTCACAACGAAGCCACAACGATCTTTTATTTATAGTTAATGTCCCGTAAAGATAGAGCCATATCCATAACACTTAAAAATGACAGATAAGGTCAGTGAGGAATCTCAGCCACTTGCTGTTCTCGTGAATCACTTCTCAGTGTATTTGTTTTTTTCTCTGTAGGTGTCAGAGGCCTCTGCATCATCATGGGAACAAAAGGTGACACCTTGGTTTCACTGAAACTCAGACAAACCTCCCACTGACTTCAATCCCTAAACCAGATTTTTACCACCAGCCTTGGACTCCCAGCTTGTGCCTCGTGACAATAAATTATTCCAACGCCCTCCGTAGACAGAGGACTAAAGCAGAGCTCGGGTTCGCTGTCCGACGTGTGACCCGGGCTGCTGGATGTGCTTGGAAGTGGACGGTGACTGGGGAGCGCAGCGTGGCAGCGTGAATTACTGTGGCACGTAGCAAATGGAGGATGAGCTTAGAGAGGACTGAGGCAGCCTTGCGAGGTACCCATGGATCTGCTGCCATCATGGTGATGTCCCACGAGCGCAGCAGAGGCAGCGAGCCCAGCGCATTTCGCGCTGCTGTCGCTCGGGGCGGCTCGAGGATTTGCTGGTCTCTCCACGTGGTTACTTTGGGCTATCGTCTGCTGAAGGAGACAAGGAAACACTTGCTGCACGGAGAGTTTAGTGGCCCTGTCTCCTCTCAGGGCTAACTCATCAGCAGCAATGATGCTGGCCTCCTAATTATGCAGAAATAAAATAAATACCTGTCCTCTTCTCTATCTCTTCTGACAGCTGTGGGCCTTTAGAAGGATGGAAAACCGTGGCGCCTGAGCTTGCTGATCCAAAATACGTCCACCTTCATTGTAAATGTCCATGGCCATGTTCCCACTCCCCTGCCAGCACCCGGACGCCTGGGTCCTCTCTCGCTGTACCACCGTGATGAGCAGAGTGGCTGAGGGAGCCCGGACTCCTGGGGTGTCTCTGTAAAGGAGATGTCCTTCCCACCCACCGTGTGCCCCCAGATAAGGGCAGATCAGGGCAAACTGGAGCGTCCCCAGGAGTCCGGGAGAGGTGAAGGGCAGATGGTGTCAGCCTTTGGGGCACCCTCTGTTTTCAAGGCACAGTGAGAAAAAAGATTCTTACCGGGGCTCTAGTGATCACCATCCCCCAAACAGCACAGTTTGGTGTTGGGGCAGGAGAAGACCGTGGAAAGGCAGCCCAGAGCCCTGGGTCCTCTGTTCCACTATGGGAGGGATGGTGGTTTCCTCTCCTATGGACTCAGCACTCCTGGGTTGAGAGAAGGTTTCAGAGCCTCCTGCCGGCCCATGCACCTTCCTGGGTCCCCAGCCCACACTCTTCTCTGATGCACCCCCCATCACAGTCCGCGAAGGCATGAGAGAATTCCCCAGGCATGTGTGACCCCGCTCCATCACCATGGAGCCCAGGTGGCCTAGAATGTCAAAGGGACCTTGGCTTGTATTGGGAAGAGAGTGGCCAGCACAACTGGGAGAGTGATCGTGCCCCTGTACTCGGCAGTGGTGAGGCCGCACCTTGAGTACTGTGTTCAGTTTTGGGCCCATCACTACAAGAAGCAGACTGAGGTGCTGGAGCATGTCCAGAGGAGGGAAACGAGGCTGGTGAAGGATCTGGAGAACAAGTCTTACGCGGAGCAGCTGAGGGAACTGGGGCTGTTCAGTCTGGAGCAGAGGAGGCTGAGGGGAGACCTTATCACTCTCTACAACCACCTGGAAGAAGGTTGTAGTGAGGTGGGTCTCGGTCTCTTCCCCCAAGTAACCAGTGATAGGATGAGAGGATATGGCCTCAAGTTGCGTCAGGGGAAGCAGCCCAGATTCCCACACTGGGAGGGACGGTGATTCCCTGCCCCATGGACACAATGTTTTCACCCAGCAACTATTTAACAAATTTAACAATAAGTTCTAACGAAGTTGTTTTAACACGTGCCAGTCGGCCCTGCCCTTATCCCAGCCCCCTGAGCTCCTTGTTGCTCAGAGTCCGAGACTGTCGTGGTTTGGTGCTGGCTGGCCACAAAGAACCACTCTACCTCTCCTGCCCTGTGGTGGGGTGGGGAGAAGAACAGAAAGTAAGAGGCAAAACCGTTGGGTCGGCGTCAGTTCCGTTTCATGAAGCAGTGAAGGAAGCAAACTGTAACAACAATCCTACTGGAAGAATATACAAAAGCAAGGGAAGACACGGGGCATTTCTCTCTCCTCCTGACGCCCGGCGCAGTCCCGAGCAGCGATTCTTCCCTCTGAGGGTGACGGAGCCCTGGCCTAGGCTGCCCAGGGAGGTTGTGGAGTCTCCTTCTCTAGAGAGATATTCCAGACCCGCCTGGACAAGGTCCTGTGCAGCCTGCTGTAGGTGACCCTGCTTCAGCAGGAGGGTTGGACTAGATGACCCACAGAGGTCCCTTCCAACCCCCAACATTCTGTGATTCTGTGATTCTGTGATTCTGTGATTAACTCCCCGCCCCTTGCAGCTCCCCCACTCAAAACTGAGCATGACATCACTTGCTGTTGAATACCTCATTTATTTGTTAGTTGGGGGCAGCCATTCCCTCTGTGTCCAATCCTGGATTCTTTTCAAAATTAAACCTAGACCAGCCGAACCCAGGACCGTCCCTTCCAAGCCAAACCACTCTAGGATTCTAGGATTCATTTCTCCCAGCTCCCTTTGACGGGAAATGGCGATGGGATCTGTGCGGGTACAAACACGCCGTGAGAACAGCGTCTGCCTTCTGAGTGTCGGGAGGAAACGTGTTTCTGGAAAGGGCTGCGTAAATCTGTACTTACACTGAGGAAGAGGAGGGGTCCTCATGTTGCTGGTCCATACACATGGCCTATGAACAAATCTGTGAGGATTTACAGACCGGTGTCAAAGTTCTGGAAAGTCCCTTTTCACACATTAATTACCCCAAGGTCTTTTCTGCCTGTGTTTCTGCTTTTGCCTAACGTCCTTCAGGGCGTGGATCAGTTGCCAACAGAGGGTTTCCCACTGCCTCCAGGATACACAAAGATGGCTGAAGCCCCCATGTGGGACTGGGAAATGTGGCCCGTGACCCACAGAAGCGGTTCTGGAGCAGCAGCTGGTCACCAGACAGGGCGAGTCAGAGCATCCCCGTTGAGACAACTCATTTCTCTCCTCTGAGTAGAAAACGAAGCCTGGGCGATGGCAGCCAAGGCGTCCCACAGTAGAGGAGATCGCTCTCATCCCTGCCTTCACCTACAAAGGAGCCACAGGTACTTTAGCCTGAAGGGAACTAAACATGAGTTGATGTAGATGCTGCAGAGTCTACTTGAAATGGATCCTTTAACCCGATACACTCAAATTAGTGCAGATTTGGCTCTTCAAAGTAGCGCATTTCATGAACTTTGTCTCTTTTCTGCCTTCTATGAATTGAGGGAGCTCATGAATTCACGAGTGACTCAAGGTGTGCAAAAAGTGACTATTGGCAAACAGACTCCAAGCAGGGAATGTTTTGGTGGGTCTTGAGATCTGTGCTCAACAGAAAACCATTATTTCCACTCATATAAGAATATCCATTATGGGGAGTGGGCATCATAGAAGGTAGCATGGACTTCATATGCAGCAGAGGAATGTGTTTCCTTTTAATTGAACCATGCCTGCCTCTGGTTTTGGTTTTGGCAATGAAGAAACATCCTGCTGTGCCTGTGTGCAGCTCATCCTCCAAGTGAAGCACATGGGAGCTGGTGCCAATGGACTGAAACTTGCAGCTACGGACTTTCATGGAAGGAAGGTGAGATTTAAACAAGGCTGCTGGAAGTCCCAGCTGTTTGCGGAGTGAAATCATGGGCTTGAGATGGGGTAGGGACAAAGGCTGCCCACTGAGTTTCTTACAGACTTAAAAGCTCTTGATCTCTCTCAAGTGCTCAGGGACCTGGCCTGTATGGGCCTTCTGCGCCTTTGTGAGCCCTCTGCTGTCAGCTTCTTGAACTGCAGTTATTGAAAGGCTGAACCAGCCTCTGGGGAAGCAAAAGTCGGCAGCAAACCCTCAAGATTCTGAGGGGGTTAGCAGGCCCCCCTGAGGGCCATCACTGAAGAGACCATGAAAGGACTGACTGGGGAAGGAGACCACCCCTGGGGACTTCTGAAACATGAAGTCAGAGGTGCTGGTTACAGCTGGAATGTGAAACGCGGACGTGGCTCTGAAAGCCCTTGATGTGTTTCACCAGGCAGGATACCCAAGCCCTGACTCCCACAGCCTGGAGAGGAGGATCCTCTCCCTCATGGTGTTCTCAGGGGTCGCCCTAAGGGCAGTGTGATGTTGGAGTTGGGGCTGTGTGATAGTGGGTGCAGGGCAACGGTGGGACGCATCTCAAGCTGTATGGAGGTGAGGAGGAAATGAGGTGCTGCAGTTCTGTGGAAGGGGTGTCACAGAATCACAGAATCACAGAATAGTAGCGGTTGGAAGGGACCTCTGTGGGTCATCTAGTCCAACCCCCCTGCCGAAGAAGGGTCACCTACAGCAGGCTGCACAGGACCTTGTCCAGGCGGGGCTGGAATATCTCCAGAGAAGGAGACTCCACAGCCTCCCTGGGCAGCCTGGGCCAGGGCTCCGTCAC
>Ga0065711_1040046_pt1 | contig 17293 bp, 10 predicted proteins | sample Hoacrofraction12_FD_59098 | JGI IMG/M metagenome (GOLD analysis project Ga0065711, IMG submission 59098) | Hoatzin crop microbial communities from Cojedes, Venezuela - Epithelial fraction 12 v2 (version 2) | ecosystem: Host-associated > Birds > Digestive system > Esophagus > Crop | place... | reverse complement strand
AGATCACCTAGTTCCAACCCCCCTGCCATGGGCAGGGACACCTTCCACTAGACCAGGTTGCTCAAAGCCCCATCCAACCTGGCCTTGAACACTGCCAGGGAGGGGGAAGCCACAACTTCTCTGGGCAACCTGTGCTAGTGCCTCACCACCCTCACAGTAAAGAATTTCTTCCTTGTATCTAATCTAAACCTACCCTCTTTCAGTTTAAAGCCTTTACGCCCTGTCATATCACTCCAGACCCTTGTAAAAAGTCCCTCTCCAGCTGTCGTGCAGGCCCCCTTCAGGTACTGAAGGCTGCTGTAAGATCTCAGTGAAGCCTTCTCTTCTCCAGGCTGAGCAGCCCCAACTCTCTCAACCTTTCTTCATTAGAAGAGGTGCTCTAGATCTTTGATCATTTTTTGGCCCTCCTCTGGACCACGTCATTTGGAAATGTGGAGGTATCTTGCAAAGTGTTCTCCTTGCAAACTAAATGAACTTCACAGAGCTGATAATTGAAAAGGTTGGACAAGCTAGTGTAGTATTATTTTCTTCAGTTAATCAAAGAGAAGAGTTGATGGTATTTTCACAGGATTCAAACAAACAGAAAAATCTATCCTTGAACTAGCTTCCTGGCTTAGGTGAATACTATGGAATTTTCTTCCCCACCTCTTGTAAAATGTCCAAGCACAGTGAGAAGAAGTGGGTTGAAATTAAACATACAAGTAAAGTAATTAATAGACACTTATGACCTCTGTTCAAGACTTTTTTCTTAAGTGATATGTACAAAACACTAAATTTGTAAAACAGGGTATCACAGATGAAAGTTATGCCTTTCTTACATAGCCCTTCTGGAACTTCTCACTGACAGATCGCCTTACTGCCAGTATTAAGGCCAATGTTTATTTTTCCTTTCAGGCATGGTGATGAATATTAAGGCCTTGTAAAAAGAATGGACATGTAGGTAAAATGCACTACTAATTGTATTAATTGCCTGAAAGCCTTGATGAAAAATTTGGAATTTTTAAAGAACAGTCATTGCTCTAAATTGGACGGAGAGAGAGAAACATTCTAGGCATTGATTCATAATACTTCATACAGCCATGTAATTAGATCTATGCATGCTTTACGCTTTACAATATGTTATTTTGCAACTGGCACATCATTACCTAAATTTAAGGACAAGGACAGCTTCTGGATTTCAGCACAAACTTTTACAAAGAAAAGAGTGAGACAGTGGCTGCAATTACCTTCCCAAAATCTTTCACTTTGAATTTTGTAGTTTGTTTTGTGGTTTGTTTTTTTTTCTTTTTTTTCTCTCTGTGCTATGTAAACAAAGAGTTATGGAATATCCAAATGAATTACAAAACAGGTTCCACATCAAATTTAACCCCAGCACAGAAGAAATCTAATTCTATCTGTGAACATCAGAAAGCAAGTCAAGCACAGGCAGACTTCCAAAAGACCTCAGTCCACCTCTTCCAGGGTCAGCGGCCAACATGAGTCCTCCATCACTGACTTTATCAGTGAAGGAGACAGTATGAAGGAAAAACACCATTCTCCCTCAGATAATGTGATTTTTTTTATACTACAACCTCAGCCGAAGGTGTCAGATGTCATCTTTACGCATGGAGTAATAGATTTTCTTTCTTAAAGGCCCAGCAATTGAAATGGCCAAAACAGATCGTTATCTCTATTTTACACGTGGGTGCCAACATGGAAAGAAGTTAAAGGATTTGACCAAGAAGCTTGTGGTAGAACCAAGATTTGAATGTGCAGCAGAGTCCAGTCTCCTCTGGTGCAATACTTCTCTGCTCCAATAAGCCCATCAACATGACAACATCACTGTTTTTAAGTCTATGTACTTCTTAAACTGTCACTGCTTCAGTTTGCTCAAACATATCCAAGAAACCCTTTCTTACCCCTTACCCTAACACTCCCATCCTTATGGGGACCCAATACAGTTGACATCTGAGGATTATAAAGATGAATTTATCAAATTGCATCCAAGAAGCAACATAAGGGAGGACCTTCAAAGCATCTTCTTCTCTTCCAAGGGGAGACAGATACCCAGATCTGTCCAATGAAGAGTGTCTCAGTGTGAACTCTCTAGCACAAGGCAGACACCTGACAGACACACTTTTTCCTCATAGCAGTCAGAGCTTGAAGTATGCAACGTTGCATGTTAGAAAACTAGTACCTCTGACTTTAAAATTGGCATTACCTGTCCATTGGTTTCTGGGTGGAGTGCAGCTATACTATTCCTTGTTAAATCAATAGTACTTACAGCATCACTCGCTGTGTTTTGTGCAAACCACAGCTTACAAATTCCTTAACCTGTAGCCCTACTCAGCAATTCATCTTCTGAATGACAAATGCATGCGTAACTTTGACATGTTTCTTCTATTTTGACAGTTTTTGCTGGTGTTCCAGTGGTGCTTGTAAATGTAAGTACAGGGAATCTCTCCCAAATCAATAGAACCTGTCAAAATAGGGATAGAAAAACCCTTAATTCATCCATTGTCCTAGATATACAGAAATAGTCCAGGGACATAATGAGATCGTCAGGTCAGGAACCTTAAATTGAAAAGGCAGAAGAAAAATCTGTCAATCAGGAGCAAAGATGTAATACCTTCTTTTTATCCTATAGTATGCTTAAAACATTCATAGTTGCATCCAGGTTGATTCTCAGTCTGTGAGCTCTCATCTGCTGCAGTAAGGCAATAAGTGTCTCTTCATGAGTGAATTCACTAAACTTTAACTAAATATAAGGAATTATACTCAAAAGAGAGGCTAGAGTACGTTGTGGTGTAGGTGTGGTTAATAATTATACACATAGGACTTGTCATGGTTAGTGAAAATCAAAGATGAATGTTAGCACCCCAAAGACATTTTGTTTCATGCTTATGTGAGTTCTTATAAAGTCTCTTTATGTCTTTATCCAGAAAGAGGTGCAATGAATTATTCTTTCACACTATTTGGCTTAGACTTTTTAGTCACCTTCTTCTTGCCCCCGGCCTCATGTCTCTGTGCGTGACACAGCCACAGACAAGTCTGCAAGGTCAGATACTATAAAAGTGTGGCAAATATTAAATATATAACAAGTATTAAATATTTACTCAACGGCTGTCCTCAATGTCAGAAGCAGGTTGGCTGTCTGCACAGTCTCCGTAGGTAATCTGCAGTCAAACTGATCTGAGTAACTGAACCTTCCGGAAGCTTTCCAAAAGCTTTGTCAGCACCTTCTCTGAGGGTGAAGAGCAATATGCTCATTGAAATGTCCCACAGCTGTTTGTTCAAGTTAACCTGCACGGCTCTGCCCTGGGAGCTCTACCAGTCTTGGCTGAGAAGCGTGGGTGTGAGAAGGCAGGTGCCCTGCGAGCTGCACCTGGCTGTTGGTCTGTTTGTAGCGTCTCTCAGCAAACGGTAGCAGAGAGCTGGAGTGCACGCCCTGGCTCAGGGCATGCTACCGTGTCGTCCAGGGATGACCAAAGCTCGTGTTAGCAGGTGGCCTGCGACAGGACTGGATGAAGTGGTCACTGACATCGCAGATGTAACCTTCCTCCCCACTTTACAGGCCACTATATGTTTCTACGATCACAAGGAATTCATTGCTCAAGACTGCTGCATAGTGACTAATGGTTGACCGCTAATTATTTTCTCCCAAAACAAGCGCTTGCAAACAGAAGTTCTGTAGAGGAAGGAGGGTCTTTGTCTGCAAACTAGAGCAGCCAGCAACCAGCCTGCTCCCTGTGCACAGGGGAATGGACACAGTCACGACAAATTCCCAGAGTTTCTCCTGGCTGATGGCTTCAGTTCGGATTTAGTTGGATCAAATTTCACGAATGAAGAATGAAATAACACCTCTTGAGAACAAACCTGTCTGTTCTTAGGAGTAACTCCAGCTGTCCTGACAAAACTACAGGGTTCTTCTATGAAATCAACACTTATTTCATTCTTATTTATAGCCACATCAGTTAGCAATCTCCTCCTAACATGGTTCTCATTCAAAAGCAATAGACTGAGACCCAGAAAGTGAGGGATGTTCAGAAACCACAACGGTTGTTCTGCTGCAGTCTTCCTCAAAGTGCATGCTACAGAGAAACTGCAGTTGCAGTTGTGATTCATGGGATCTGTCTGTCTAGAAATGGAATGACTATAGCTAACTGTTTCAATATTTTTTAGAAACATATTTGCTGCCTGGTTTTCTTCATGGCATCCTAGTTTTCAACTCTGTGACATTAGAGAAGGGTCTACAGCGAGACTGTCAGGATACTTTGGAGACTGTGAAATATGATGGACAACACAATGATGGAAATTACCAATGTCTAGGGAACATAAGTAACATAAGATTTTCTTTTTAAGAAAACATATCTTTTCCAAAAAATTTTAAAATCATTTTAAAGCATTCTTCTACTAGAAATGTTAGGCTTGAAGTTTCATAAAAACTCAGAGGAAAGTTCAGTGTCTTTAGAAGTTAATGGAAACTGTTATTGATTAAGTCTAATCGCTCACATTTAGTTAAGACATTTCATTTGTAGGTTAAGCCCTCGCTCAGGTATTTCAGGGGGACTTTCAACTTCGTGTCGATTTTGTTCTTGGATTATCCGTAACAACTGGTATTAGATTCTGGTATTTCATTTTTCTCACATTCTTAACACTAGAAGTGGAAGTTGTACCTACAAGAAAACTTACTGAGGTTTCCTGGCAGAGGTGAAATTTCAGGGGTGGTGACAAGGATCTCTGTGCTGTTATCAGCATCTACTTGTTTGTGAAGAGTTGGAAGAAAGAAGTGGAGCTACAGCCTGTTGGTGCACATAAGCCTTCTGTGCCCAAAAAAACAAAAAGGGGAGAGTGCGTGCCTACCATAGGAAAACATACTCAGCCCAGCTCTCCTGTTAGTCCTGAAAACTTTGAATGCTTCTCACCTCTTACATTTGTCTTTGAAAGTACCCTAATACTGGTCTGCACATGCCTACAGAGATACACTCCTAAAATTAAGTGTATGTCCATCAGGACATCAGTGATTTTGTGATTTAATCAGAGGGCTCTAAAATAGTTGGACTAAAGGAAAGCTAGTAGTTCATGCATTCAACAAGTCAGTATGCAAATTTAATACCTTGTTGAATATCCAGGCAAACAGGTTTCATGAGCATCATGGAAAGCAGTGACAATGAAAACATCATTGAATTGAGTGACAAGTGGATAAGTTAGTTTGTAGCAGTCAGAGAGGATCAGACATCAATATCTTTATATCTTAGTTGTAAATTACTACCGACTGTCAGTTATTTGTTTTATGATTGTGATGTTTCGGTTGCTATTGACAACTGCTTGTTGCTCAAAATTGCACAGAAGTCTTTACATAAAATATGATATAGCATTTTTTTCAAATAATTCCTTATTTCTCTAGTAATAAATTTATTCAAAGCTATATACAGATCTCTGTACTTTTGTTGACAATGTAAGAATCCCATTTTAGCATTAACGTGTTTGTCCCTTTTAGCTAAATTATTCTCTTTTAGCAGGAGTTTAGGATTAGCAGAATAATCTTAACACACAATATTAAATTATAAAATATTTCCCCTTTTGCTTTCCCTGTCATGTATTTCCTGTGGAAGCAATATCTTCTGAACAAACTGGCTGAATAATTAGATGGTAGTGCAATGCAACATGGCAACACAATACCTGATCAGCAGGGTCTATTTTTAAATCTACTTTCGTCTTTACTCATTTGTCCTATTAGCTGCACAGTGTGGGGTCTGGGGAACATCTCCTCCTCTTCCATTTAACCAGGAGGCAGCAGGTGCAGAGCTCCCATGCCCTGACAGATGAGAAAATTTGGCAGCGGGTATAAGAAGTGCCTTAAAATCCAGCAGTGGTTATCAAGAAAAACAGGTGGTTTTTTTTGAACAGCCGCTCCATCAACACTCCTCCTCCACCCTGCTTCCAAGCCCTGGCTTCCCTGAGGTCACCGTAGGTGATCAAGCTGCAGACTAGCGAACAGTGGAGCTGCTTTTATCATGTCTTGAGGTCTATTTGAGATATCTGCTATCGTCAATAAGTTCAATAGCGCAGAAGTAAAATGAGAATTGAAAGGGTTAGCCCACTTACTCCATAATGTGGCAACTGGTGTAAATCTGATGTAACATGTTGATGCCTGTCTCACTCCTAGGTAATTTATAATAGCCTCAAGTTCCAATATAAAAAGCACATAGCTGCAGGGAGACATGTCAACTTCCCTTACACGGGCTGTCATTCCCTTGGAAACATAATAATTAAGATGTCTGGTGTAACTGCTTCTGCCAGAAATATTTTTAGATTTCAGCCCCTTTCAAGAAATTCAGAATTTAAGGGGAAAATTATTAAATGCTGCATGACAAACTAAGGAAAGTATTCCTGCTGTCAGGAGCAAGACACAAACAGATAGCCATAATTCCTTGCAATAAAGTGAAAACTATTTTGTCCAGAAAATATATGAATGATAACAAAATAAAATAAAAATAAGAACAATAGTAAAGATGAGTATTAACTTGACAAGGAACAAGGGCAGCTGAAACAGAATTAGAATGGTTCTTACCATAGGGGAAAAGTCCCCTTCTGCTCAGATATTTGCACAGGTCTGGAGGTGCTGGTCAGACCCACCAGCTGCCCCTCCAATGACCTATGTATTGGCCAAAGCACGTTGGTTGCTGGAGTTGATAAGTAGCTCCAGAGCATGCACTCTCACAGCTGGGGAGTCAGAGGCTCTTACCTCCCTGAGAAGGGGCCACAAAGAGATGAAACAAAATCAGTGAGACAGTTGCACAGCATTTAGTGTACTGCTAGGCTGCCAGGAATAGTTTATTCTCATTTAGGATTAACCAGTGAAGAAAGACTCAGTTAAACAAGTTGTACCCAGGATTAACAAATGACATTAATTTGCCAGTTAGGAAAGGAATATTTTTCTGCCCACTTAGACATTCATTGCGTAGGTTTCCATCTATGAAGTTATTTAAAGGGAGATAAGCGTGTTTGTGTTGTGTTCCTAGGCTTTTCTCTGTAAATATCGCCACTGAAAGGCTCATAAATTATAAAGGCCTATATTCTAACATAGATTAAAAGCCAGAGAAGAAATCAGACTGCTCAGTATGGAGGAAAGGCCCCTTAGCTGCAAGGTCACAAGCATCGCCTGCTTGTGAAGCTGATCATACAAATCATTAAGCAAGCAAGGATCTTGCAGGAATCGAAAAAGTTTTGGATTAATGAGACTGTGTTGCATGAATTGCTATGGGCTGTTACTCATGGGGTTTGGTGGGCAGATAGTGTTGGGACCTGGAGTAGCCAAAGAAGCAAGTGTGTCCATTCTTAAGTTGGGGAAAAAAAAAAAAATAGAGAACAAAAGGTTAAGACAGGAGAAAGAAGAGACACTCTGGTAATGTTTTCAGACTGAACAATCCCAACTCCACATCTTTCCAGGAAGATGGACACTGAACTCCAGCTTAGGCTAAGTATTTAGTGCTACACGGAGCAAAATAATTACTTTACATGCCTTGAATAGTCAGTCCCATTTATGTACTCATTATAATGTTTGTCCTTCTAGCAAGAGCTTGATATTGTTAACTCATATTTACCTAATAATTGTGGGTTTTTTTCTGCAAAATTGATTCCCAGTCATTGTCCAGCCTGCATTGTTGCAGGTAATTGTTGCAAAGCTTTCCACCTCCTGCTGTCTTTATTGTACTGTGCACTTCTCGGGCCCTTTCTCTGCTTCAGCAAAGTCACTCTGAATCCAAATAGTATTCTCTGTTGTGTTTAAAGGATCCCTGGTTATATGGCATCTACAAATTTGAGAAGTATATTTCATATTCGGTTGCCAAAGTCACTAATGAGAATTTCAAGTCATATTGGGATCTGTTGAACTTCACCCCGTGCACCCCTCCATTTTGACAGCAAACCTCAATGATTATCTCATTCTGGAGTTCCAAATACTTTCACACAGAGCTTACACTTTTTCCTGTTTGATTATGTTTCCCTATTTTGCGTAGAAGCATGTAATCTGAGACAATACCGAAAACCTTAGCAGGTCTCTGACATCTATTTCTTCTCCCCTTTCCAATGAGTTGTGATTCTGTCTTAGAAGGAAATTAAGTAGGATTCAAGTGACTTTTTTCTTGACAAATGAATATGGATTCTTATCTTCTTCTTGTCTTCTGGATGTTAACAAATATTTTGCTGAACCATGAATTTCAGTACATTTATGGGAAGGGTAGGTCAATCAGTTTAACCCTTATGCCTTAACTCATTCTTCTTCCTTATGAAAAATAGCTACTTTTTTCCTTTTTTTGTCTTCCACTATTTTTAGTGGAAGAATTGCCTGTACAACCTGTTCCTATTTTTTAAATAATTATTTCAGGTTTTAAGTGGTTATCTTAAAGTTGCCAGTACATTATTTGCATTCAGTACCCTAAAGGATTTTTCTATTAAAAAATACTTATTTCATAATGAACATGATAGATCTGGGTGATGACAGAAGTAGCATGAAATTATCTTCAAAAACTTAAAGGGATTATTTTTATGTTTGCAATGGTGGTAAATCACTGATTTTTAAAACATCTTTTTCTTTTTTGAGTTGTTTTCTGTCAAAGAGATACTGGTCCCAGTAATATAAGTGCTTTATTTCCTTTGATTGAAGTTTGGTGACACGCAGAAATGAGCTCATGACCCCATAAGGTTTTTTAACTTTTGTATAACCACATCATAAGTTCGTCAACACAGCTCATGCATTTTACAGCTCTCAGGAAGGCCAAAAGGAGAATAGTCTTACGAAGGTGTCGTGGTCAAAAAGACATGACATGGACAAAAGGTAAAACTTATGGGCTGAGATAAAGACAGTTTAATAAGACAACAAAAGAAAATACTAGTACTACTACTAGTAGTAATAACAATGAAGAATATGCACAACACAATTTTCTCACCACCCGATGACCAACTCACAGTCAGTCCCTGAGCAGTGATCTTGGAACCTGGAATTCACGGATTTTGTGAATTTTCCAAAACTCCTGAAAAAGACAGAACTCCCAGAAAAGTTCAAACTCCTAGACGAGAGGATTCAAACTCAAAGAAAATGAGAAATAAGGCAAGAATCCAGCCCCCTCGCCAACCCCCAGTCATGAACAAAGCATGATGTCCATGGTATGGAAAATTTCCATTGGCCAGCCCGGGCTAGCTGCCTGGCTGTGCTCCCTCCCAGCTCCTGCATGGCTGCTCATTAGTTGAATATGGGAAACTGGAAAAAGTCCTGGATTTCATAGCAATAACTGAAAACATCAGTGTTATCAACATTCTTCTCGTACTAAATCCAAAACATTGCAGCTACTGGGAGGACAATTAACTCTATCCCGGCCGAAACACGGACAGAAGGGTAGCAGTTGTTCACTGTTTAAGGAAGGTTGAAACAAAATAGATGTGGGTAGATGCTGCTGCTGTCCATGCTGTGCTGTGTTTCTGTCTTTCTTGTAAATGTGACTAGGTGGCTTTGCAAATATTGAAACTCTAGGAAAGAAAAGATCTCACCTTTGAGTGGGCCACAATCATGCCAAAATGTAGAATAACGGTGACAGGCTCTTATGAGATAGTCCTCACTAAAATCAGACAACTGTGAGGATACACTTAAGGCTATTAGCACCACTTACAGATTAATGTAAAGAAATGCTTAAGAAAGATGATAATTGATAAGTTTGATGTTTTTGACGTAGTAGATCCTGAAAATATTTGTCCTAGGACACTTAAAGGACTGACTGAATCAATCTCAGAACTATTAACAGTCATCATAAATAGCTTGTGAAAACCAGAATATTTTGTATCTCAACTGTCTGTGTCACAAGACATATTGCTGAAGAAAATAAGTTTTCTGTATGAAGGATCCAAATATTTCATCCTGCCATCAGAAGGAAACATTACAGAAGAGGATGATTCATATGTTCAGACTACTGAAAAATGTCCCAGCTTTTAAACTGTTGACCCTGAAGTCTGGATCAGTCCCTGCAAGGTTGTGGAGCCCTATGGAACTGCACCTGGACACAAAGATCCACCCAGACAAATTCCTATTGTAAGTAACCTGAAATGTTTCTAAGGACTGGAGACTTTTGGATGAGATGATGATAAAAACTTTCTCCTCCAATCTGGGATTCAAAGAGCTCTCAATCTTGCAAGAAGAGAGAATTTCATTAAGTAGATGCCAAATTTTATTAGATTAATATAATGTTATGTACCTTGTCCAGTCATGGATCTTCGTAATTAAAACATCCCTTTCAAAGAGAGTGATACATCCAGTTTATTTTTGTCCTCAATATCTCCATCAACGGAATGTTTTTTTGGTTTAACCTTCTGTACTCCCACCTGACTTTATATGATTATTCCAACTGAAAAATTCAATTCTCTGAGCTGTCCATAAATAAATATTTTGTTGGCTGTATTTTGCAGCTGCCATAAGCTACTGAGCAACAGAGACTAATCTTGTAGCTGTGATAATTCTATCTTCAACTATCTTGCAATAACAGTTTTAACTACTGGAAGGAATTCACCAGACTTTGCAATTTAAAACTAAATACATACTAAATTATATTTATCTAAAATTTTATTTCAACTATGTATCTGCCACACTGTTTTCTTACAGTTCTTGAGTTTGCTCAGTTTGTTGGTGATCTGACCTTGCCATTTCAAGTTCATGTCCAAAAAAGTAGTAATTCCCACAGTGTCCTGTCTTTTTTTTCACTATGAATCCTCCTACCTACATCAGAGATTCCCAGTCCTGTGAATAATGAATGAATAATTTAAGACTCAATTTCTTAATCTGTTACATTCATTCATTTTATAATGACTTTGATGAGAAATGAAGGCATCAACCATCTTGCAGGAATGAACCTATCAGTTGTGATTTCTTTAAAGACTGGTTCTCAGAAAAAAAACCTAGATAGATTTCAAAGTAACAATTGAAAGTGAAAGCCATGGTCATAGCGATATTAATTAAACCCCCTTTCTTCCTAACTCCAGCAGACTGAGCCTGTAGTTACAGTTTAACACAAAACCCAGTGAGTTTTACATAGTGATAAATTTCATTTTTGCTACCTCAACAGTAAAACACTAAGGTATGCAAGGACAGCATCTGCCCTGTAAACAATTTTCCACTCATTTCAAATCCTTGGGGAAATGAACACATTACAAAATATATTTTTTAAATCTCCTATATATATCTTGGAATTCTCTAGCTTTATTCAAAACAGTCACCTGTATAATATCTTCCAATACAGAGGCACTTCTTTGTTTGGTTGTATTGATCATTACAGTAATTTTTAATAGAAAGCACAGGATTTTTTAATATATCATAAACAATATTTCAAGGATAAAATCTCTTAGAAGTTCTTGTTTTAATTCTGTTATTTGGAGTTTCACAGAAAATCTAAGAGAGGCCAATTTACAGCAGTTAATATGCATAAACGCTGGAGGTGAGACTGGTATCTAACAGTTTTGAGTTCTTTAATTAAAACAGTATCTGTATATTAACAAAAAATTTATTTTATTTCCTACCTTTGTATATACAGGCCTGAATTTAGCTAAGAAAAGTTAGAGAGGGCAAAAGTATTGTGATGGAAGAAAATAAATAAATAACATAAATTTGAAACAAAGGAGTTCTATCCCATAAGATACAGAAATAGCAAGTCCAGTTTCCTGTAGCTTATAAATGTAAACTTATTTCTAAAAAAGTAACATGGTGTATGAAATCCCCTCATATACACACCAATATTTGATCTCTAATATTCAATATATGTTACACAATCTCTTCATGTATTTGAAAGGTGAAAAAGAATGAGGTTCAGCAGTTACTTGTTTGAAAACCTTGCCAACAGCAAGTATTTGAAGAAGCTATTAATAGGATAAAAATAAGCAGCCATGGTTCCATGAAAGCAACCTGTTGATTTTCCCGTGTAATCACACTAGCGCTAAGTAGGAGAGCCAAAGAGCAACTGGCCCTCCAGAAAGAAGGGGAGAGGTTTCCACTTCCAGCCCTACTGGGGAAAACCCCCAACATTTTCGACTGTAAGTGCTAAGAGCTGGCGAAAGGACTGGTGCAAAATTCTGGCTGTGACAGGACCGGATCTCTGCTGGGAGACAACTCAAGGAAAAACAGCTTTTAGGGTATCCAAATAATTCTTCTCCCCAACGGAATTCATGTTTGATGTAGATTTTGTTAATGTCTTTCATTCATTTGCCCTCATGAGAGTCAGCAGATCTCAAATGTTCCTTGCTTTGGCATACAAACCATATAATCGGTCATGATTAATGATTCAATCAAGTGCTGAGTGTACTTACACAACAGAACTTGTGTAGGTACATTTTGTTAGTTTGAGGAGGCTTTCTTGCCTGGAGCACTAATTTTTACAAAAAGAAAGACAGCAAGCATTAAGTCAACATAGAGCTGAAGACATTTATTGACAATAAAACTGCACTCTGGCACAGAAAATTCAAGAGTGCTCTGAGAACTCCCTCACACAGGGCAATGAGGACAGCAATCCCATATTTATCAATACTGTTGGTGTGAGTTCACTGATGGATAACTGGGTGGCTGTCAGCTCTCCTGAACCTGACTTAAATTTAGAAAATGAGTACAGTATATTAATATGCTTAATGAGACTGTGGTATCTGTCTCCAGTCGTATTCTGTGTATATTGTGCTTCCAACTATCCAAAAATCTTCATCACATTTACTTATCTTTACCTTCCTTAAAATGCCCATTTTGCTACAGGTAAACTTTGTCCAAAGGTAGTAGGTCGTTCCTTGTACTAAACAGGAAACCTTTCTGATGAGTAAGAAGAGCACCGTTAGCAACTGATACTAGAATTAAGTAGAACTGCTTAAGCAAGGAAAATATAGTGACTATGCTCTCCCTGTCCACAGGAGTAAAGAATTGTCCACACATAGCTGAAAAGTCGCAGAGACTTTTCCATTATCTGCTTCCCCCCAGGCCTCTTCTATGAGCAAAAGTTAGGCAAACAATGTGAGCTTTGTCCAACTCGTATGTAAAGCAGATTTTTACCTGCTAAAGCAGTTATTTGCAGTCTCGTATTCAGTCACTTTTGGATAAACATGAGGTACTATGTAGTCTGCTGAAGGTAACTAGGAAAACAAGGCACACTGTCAGATTTGTATTCCTTACATAGGATTCCTTACAGGCACTGCAAAACAATTTAGAATCTATAAACAGAAAAAAGGTTGGATGCTGCTGCTCTAAGACGTCCTTCTCTTCCTCCAAGCAGCAGATCTTGAGCGTTTTCAGACAAAAGTTCTGTGTGGTTTTCTGGACACAGTGATTTACCTCACTGCTTAGAGAGTGCAAACATTCATTGTCACACAAGTTTCATCTAATTATCTTAACACACATGTCATTTTCTAAATAAGCCTTCCAAAAAATTAAAAGGCTTCCAACTTAGTCTTTGCTTTTGAGTCCAAATAAGATCCATCCCCTTGATGACCTTTCCTTAAAATGTAAGAAAGGCATTCTTCTTGCTAGTATCACAAGTCCAGTGACTTAGTTCCTTTCTGCACATAAAAAAAATGCTGCTTAGTATCTATGTGTATTTGTTCACCTGATAACCCAGAGTTCTCCATAATTGTTTTGAAACATCACCTTAGGAAAAAAAATTATTATGCACACGACTGAACTAGTACCTTTGCCACTACAATAGTCACACTACATTTTTTTGACTGACCATTGCTAAAAATGCCTCAGATATCAAGTGGCATAATTAATGTTTCTAGTTTAGAGAATTGGGTGTCTGAGAGTACAAAGAGTTTGAGCATTGCAGCTAGTTTTCAGAGCTCAGTGTGGCTTTTCGAGCTTTTAGGTATTCAGAAAAGCCATTTCTTGTTAAGAGAAAAAAATAATATTTGATTCATTTATAATAAATTCCTCCTGAATTTTGCCCACTTTGCAAAGGAAAACATCAGCAACACCCACAAGGAACATAAAAAACAAAGGCTTTGCAAAATTGAAACCAACAAGACTTACAACTTCTGCTAGGATGTTAAACATCAAAACCAGACTGGAATCAACAAAGAGATTTCTTCCAGGTTCATCATCATAATTTCCTTGAAAATTCCAAGCTCTGCCCTTCCCATTCCATTTCTACAATCAAAACCCTCAGAATGATTCTTGACATTTTGACAAAGATAATACTTTCCTTTCTAGAACCATTTCAAAGCTGTATTCAAAATACCAATTGCATGAAATTATTTTACTTTTAACATTCCTCCTGGTCTACTACACACCATCAACCCATCATCTCTCTCTGTTACTCTCTTGCCAATTCTTCAACAAGCCTTTCACTACCTTGGAATATAACATCCTAAAAGAATCCATGCCTTGCTCTTTTTCATGCAACCAATCTCTCTGTTACAAATCTCTATGTTACATTATTTTTAAAAAGGAAACAGAAAATGTTCAACTGAAAAAAAAAAAATTATGTGATGCAGTATTACTTTGTACTGCTCGGAGAAATATCAATGCCAGACACTCATCCTGCAAAGGTGCAGGCTTTTTTCAGTAACACATAGATAGTCTTTTCACTTTGGTAAGACTATGCCTGATTTACTTACCTAAAATAAAGCATTTGAAAGCGATAGCGTGCCATGTTCTGAAAAGTTTAACCCAAACTTTGAAGCTGTTTGGGAAAAGAAATTCTGGAAAGGTTGTTTATTTCCATCATCCACTTTTTCCATGTTCTCAGTATTATCTACTCCAACAGTGAAATAAGTGAGGCACTGTCAGAAATTGACCTGCTGTTATAACCAACAAAAAGAATGCAAAAATCTGTATTTGTACCTAATCCTAATATACATGGTCAAAGGAGAAAGGACTCCAAATTTTGCAGTGATGGAGTGGCACCACTGTACCTCTTTCAGTGTCTATTTCTCCTGAACAATTGATAGGTAGTACAGATCTCAGACCAAAGAATTCTCTCACATTAATTGCTTTCCAGAAAAAAAAAATATTGAACTTGCCTTAACTCTTGCCTTGAATTTTTCCTCAGATATATTTAAAAGCAGGAAGGAAAGGAATTTCTATAATAAGGATAACAATATACTCACATATTTTTATTGACTTAGCTTCATATTTTTCAGAAATGAAAAATCACAGCACTTTCAAAGGTTTAGACAAAATCATACATTCAATTGTATGTAAAGTATGTATTACGTTCATTCCTGTCAAAATTTGCAGGGATGACTTGTTTAAAAAGGCCTACCAGTATTTTGAGTAAGCTAATTCATCTCTCTGAGTACAAAGCACTGTAACATTAATGCTTTTTCTAGTTCAATTTAAGGTGTCCCCAGTAATAAGACTTTCCCCATTTCTCCTTCAGAGTTTATTCTAACAAGTCTTGATGCTGCAACATCATGCTTTGCAATCAAACTATACTCTAACTTTCTAAATTATGCAAATTTGTATTTGCTCAGCTAATGCATGGTTACAGAAAGTAGACACTTATTTGCGTTTCAGACCTAATAAAAAAAATCACGAAGTTCCAATTTTAATTAATTGAACTTAGTCCCCATGGTAATCCCAAAAGAAGTAAGAGGGAGAGTGTTCTGTCCCTATTAAACACAGATACTGATAGACAGATAGATAGACAGACAGATACATAGACAGATGGATGTGTCACTCACCAGAGAAAATCAGAAGCCATCACTATAATGACTATACCATTCAAGGCAATAGTTTCAAATGTGAGATAAACTGCTGTGAGAAAAGCAGATGCATTGTCAATATATGTTCAAAAGCCTTCTTAGGAGTTTTTCCATCAGTGTTTCACACTGTCCTACTTGGACTGATTTCCCCCACCTGCAGAACTCTCTCACTGATAGATTTCATTGCTTAAATTCAATAAAGGGATAAAAATTTGCCTATTTTGAGCAGAGGGATTTATCAGCATGTGTATTTTCACCATAACAGTAAATACAAACACTGAAAAGGCAGGTGCTAGGCACGCGTTGGTTTTGCATAACGAATTTTTGCTTTATTTTTCTGGATACTTTGGAAAATGAATATAATTATTCTTAAGTCCAGTGAAAGAACTGGAATAAACCTACCTAATCAGAACTAATTGGTATTCAAGTTTATAATTACTGGCTTTGTCAAATAGATCTATTCTGATTATTTTGCTTTATTAGTACTGTCACTCCTTTTAAATTTTAACACTGTGTTTAAATCAACCTGTCTTTAGCAATTTATGTGAGTTACACAATTACACAGGTACCAATTAGAATAGCTTGGGCATCAAATGCAACTCTTGATAGAACTGTGAATCTGTACATTCAGTTCATTAGGTGATTATCATTGTTAGCGTAATGAGAAATGGACACATTACTTAAGATATTTCTTTTCTAGATAATGATTGCTACTTTAAAAAGTGTATTTTAAATAAGAGCTATACCCATTAATGTCTTCTTTAATAATAGAAACACCTGTATGGAAAAAATAGTTCAGTTAAGTCACTTCTAATTCTGTCAAATTTTCTGATCCTCATATGAATTATTTAGACAATATATATTCAGTTGTGTACACAGCACATATGTTTTCCTTAACTACATCATTATGTGGGATTGTATTTTTTTCAATATGAAATCTAGTTGACTGCCTAAAAGTATACATAAGAGCAGGGACTTTCAAGTTCACATCTTCTATAAATATTTCTGGAACCTCTAGTGCAGCATACATTAGAATACAGCAGACATCTGTGACCAAGAAAACAAACACATTCAGCTTGTTTCAAGACAGTGAAAGGCAAGGGCTCTCAGCTCTGTCCTCTCACTGCCTCAGTTTCCCCCTCAAGGCTGCCAAAGGAAACACCCCTCGCCTGTGACAACAGACGCAACAGGCACAGGTTACTTCCGTGGTTAAAGTGTCGTTAGCACAGCACACGCTCCACTCTGCCTGGTTGCCAATAAGCTGTGTATCTGTGACAGGAAGCGCAGAGCTATAAAATAATTTTTTAAAAAAAGCATGCTGCAAAACCAGATCTAATTAATGGGTGTGAAAAGTTTCCCAGACTCATTTCTGGCAGGATCCACACATTCCTGAGGCTACATATGACCGCAGGAACAGCCTTAACCAGAGACTGTAGATAACAAACAACGTACCCAGAGATATGACAACTGAAATGTTCCTCTTCTTCCCCTCCTGATTGTTGTTCTCCTCAGGAGCAATTTTTTCCCTTGGCCTTCACAAAAAGCAACCTCATATGGGATCAAACATGTATGCCAACGAGCAGGGCTTGGGGGGGGG
>Ga0065711_1040045_pt1 | contig 17294 bp, 8 predicted proteins | sample Hoacrofraction12_FD_59098 | JGI IMG/M metagenome (GOLD analysis project Ga0065711, IMG submission 59098) | Hoatzin crop microbial communities from Cojedes, Venezuela - Epithelial fraction 12 v2 (version 2) | ecosystem: Host-associated > Birds > Digestive system > Esophagus > Crop | place... | reverse complement strand
ATTCTAACTCTTCATCCAGGTCATTGATGAAGAAGTTAAACAAGACTGGGCCCAGTACTGACCCCTGGGGGACACCACTTGTTACCAGCCTCCAACTAGACTCAGCGCTGCTGATGACAACCCTCTGAGTTCTCCCATTCAGCCAGTTCTCAATCCACTTCACCGACCACTCATCCAGCTCACACTTCCTGAGCTAAAACTGAGCAGCTGCAGAAGTCTTGTGCAACATTAGTTGTGTATAATCCTAGAGACTTGAAAACAGAAGCAGAAGCCATAGAAGAAATATTCATTAAAAGCTTATTAATCAATATTGATGAAACTAGAAGCTGATGGATCAATCTGGAAATGAGCTCAGACAGGACAGCTCTCATGTGAAGCAGCATGCAGGCATCACCACTGAAAGTATTAAGGAGAAAAAAAGTCTCTCAGTTGTACTGGAATTCACCTTGCAATGACCTTTGTGCTCCTTCCCACAAAACTTACTTTCCATTTCTGGTCAAATGCAGATTCTTACAATAGCTGGTTTTTATAATATACCCATAAATAAACACGAGAAACTAAGCTTTGAGTGGGGGAGCTGGCTTCCTTCCAAGACCATTCCTTGCACCACCTCGCTTTCCGAGCAGTCTGTTCTGTCCCCACCGACTCAGTGAGAACAGCGTGTGGACTCTTAAGCATTCTCATAGCTGCCACTTGTTAAATCCTACCAGTTAATTATCTGTGGAATGTCAAGAGCAGTATCAAGCTTATTTCCAGAGTGGTTCGACTCGAGGACTGACAAGTCTGTCAGTTGATCTTCCTTTGCTGTCGTGCCCTGCACCCCACTTCTTTCGGGCTTAGAGGAATCTCCTGCTGGATATTTTAAGGACTGTGTTTGTTTTGTCTTGTTGAGAAGCATGTCTAAAATTACTTCATTTTGAAGCTATGAGAAAATGATAGCTACTTTCTTATGAAGGCTATTAGAGCAGACTGCACTGTGGACCCTACAGCCTGGGGACTGTCTTCTGCAGAAACGTTACCACGCCTGGCACCTGGAGTGTCCTTGGCATCGATGCCAGCGCTGTCTTGCACTTGGTGGAAGGTCACTCTGTGTTTGTGTGTGTTCTCCAGCATACTTGGTTTGGAGATGAGAGGGAGACTGGTTCCCCCTAATTGCCCAAAAGCTTTGGAGCAAGGGCGTGTCTTCATGAACTGCAGGACAGCGTTCTTGTTGGAACTTGCCACCGTGTGTCTGATGTTTGTGCTGTAAAGGATGAATGGAGTAACTGAAACTAAAAGTTCTCTGTAAGCTCTTTATCTCAAAAGTTCTGCTTGTCTAGTCACTTTGCTAAACTGGGCTAGAATAACAGTCCTGATTCAACTGGGTCTTCTGTCGTGATTTTTGAATTAAATACATTAAAATAGCACAAGATTTGTTGAAGTAACTGTACATATGAAAGCAGTAACTGCTTGTTCTGTTAAACCATCAATTGTATTGATGTTTTCTTTTTGTTTTTCTTCTGTAGGTTTATACCCCAAATTGTATCCAGAACTTTCTCAGTACATGGGCCTGAGCCTCAATGAGGAAGAGGTGCAGAGAAACTTAGCGGTGGCAGCAGCTGCTCAGCCACAGGGTGTGGGTACCAGTCAAGCACGTTTTAGAAAGCAGAAGTATAAAGACTAAATGTATATCTAGCATTCCAGAGAATAGACTACTATTTGTCTTAAGTACCATACTTGAATGATAAATTGGTTGTTTTAAGTAGCAGTGCCTATTTTTCTCTGGTCTTAAACTGAGCAGTATGTTTCCATTGTTGGGGGGTGGGGAAGAGCTGATGTTGTGACTTGTGTGGTTTTTTCCTTTTTTTTTAAATATCACTTCATATAAACTGATATGTAGCTATTTTAAAAAGTTGAAACTAAGTTTTCTGGCTATTTTGTTTTAATCAGCAACTGGTAACTCGACCTTCTACTAATTACATGGTAGCTCCAGTGACCGGAAATGATATCGGAATTCGCAGAGCAGAAATTAAGCAAGGCATTCGTGAAGCAATTTTATGTAAAGATCAAGATGGCAAGATTGGACTACGCCTTAAGTCTGTTGACAATGTAAGTATAGAAGCTTGCTTTTGCCTGAAGAGATCTTACTGCTGGATTAAATTAGTAGAAAAGTTAGTGTATGGTCACAAAACTGTCCTCTGTGTAATGCTTGCTTATCCATTATCAGGATTTTAAAATCCTTCATTAGATTGGTAACTAGATTTCCAGTTGCCTGGACCAGGATTTAAATTTACAGCAGCAATTTACTTCCATATGTTTTACGACACCTGAAAAATACTTGGGATTTTTTTTTTTTCACTTTAGAGCGTGACATTTTCCTTGCGGAGCTGCTGTGATACTTGTTAGCAGTTCAAGACTTCTTGTCTCTGTCTTTGTGGAAAGACTGTGCAGTACTTGAAGTTCAGCAGTATGCAGAGAAGTAGGCTTTTTTTGAGTTTCCCTTAACATGAATATAGCTGCAAGAAGGTCCTTAAGCCTGCTCTGGAGCCTCTCTGTTTCAGTATCTTTTGATTCTCAACATGGAAATTGCTGCTCTGTTCTTTTTGCTTTTTATCTTTGGCAAGGCCATTTAATCTGAATGTTTAAAAAAAAAAAATTGTACTCAAGGTTTCATGTGGGGTGAAAGTGCGTTTTGTAGTTCTCCTAATCCAGGAAATGCTGAGATTTTCTTAAAGTAGGAGGTTTGATGTGTGAGGTTTTTTGTTTGTTTGTTTTTTAAATCACATCCCCAAAGGGATTATTTACAGTTTGCCTTGACATGCTTTACTTGGTTTTTAGGGGTACTTTGACTAGAAATAGTTTTTTAACACCTTGGTTTTTTCCCTGAGGTGCTAGCAAGTCATAATCGATAAAAAGCTGAAAACTAACAGCGTTGCAAAAGAAGGAAAAATACGGCACAGATTCTAGCATTGCTGGTTTGTTTCTCCAGCTAGATATAAACTCTTATGTCTGTCAAAGGAATTACTAGTTAATTCCACAAGGCAAATTTACTACTAGTCTGTCTTAATCAGTCATTCAGACTTCTTGTTAGAATGGAACAGTATTTACCCCTTTGAGTAAGGCTTTAATGTTATGCTCATGTCTTTATTGTCTAGAGATCTAGACAGAACAGAGTTGCCTGCTTCCTGTCTTCATTCTAGCATTAGTTATCTGTCAGTCTCTTAAAGACATCTAGAAACAGACTGAAATTTCCAAAATGCCTTTTAAGGAGATATAATTAGCAATTCTTCTTTTCCTTCTGTAGGGTATATTTGTCCAGTTAGTTCAGGCAAACTCTCCAGCATCCCTTGCTGGTCTGCGGTTTGGGGACCAAGTTCTGCAGATCAATGGTGAAAACTGTGCCGGATGGAGTTCTGATAAAGCGCATAAAATTCTGAAACAGGCTTCTGGAGAAAGGATTTCGATGATCGTTCGGGACAGGTAAAGCCACCTGCAGATACGGATTGTCATTATCCATCTCAGAGTAATCCTGTGGGATTTGGGTCTCCCCTTGCTTGAGCAGCACTTGCAGGCATAAGACAATTTGTTTGTCCATGTACTTCAATACTAAAGATACTCAGAAATGTCCTTTTTGTAAGGAACAGTCAAAATAGTTGTTAACTTTGTAAGCTCCCAGTGCAAGCCTGCCTGGGTGTGATGTGGCATAAGATTTTCCAAGGTAAACTAATGAGTGATAGTGCAAGTCAAATTTAAAATCTAAATTCAAGAGTTACGTGGTTTTGTTTGGACACAACTTGACTTTTGTTTATAGTAATTGAAAAAGCAATAAAAGATGGTACCAAAATACTAGCTGTATAATGAATAATTTGCCTTTTTGTTTAGCATGATAGTTTTCTTGTGAACTCTGTTGCTATGTATGAATTAATGCCAGTTTTGCTAAAAGTATATGTGATAAACCAGTACAGATTTTTAATTGTATTAAATAATGAGCTTGTAGCTAGTTGTATGTAGTAGTAATAATACGTCAGATTCAACAGAAGGTCTGTAGGCCATGAGAAGACAAATCATACAACTAGGTACATGCCTTGAAGCTTTTTTTTAATGTTCATTCTTGTTTAAGAACCAAGTTTGACCCAGCTGGAGGGCATGCTACTTCTGTCATGTATTGAATCAAAATATTGGGGTAGTAGATTGCCTGCTCTGTCTACCCCTTCTGTGCCCAACTCCCCAGCCCCTTGATGGATTTACTAATATTTTAATACACAGCTTAAAGGTTTATTGTCTGTACTCCAGAATCCTGTGGTCTACCTACAGTTTTTAAAACTGCCTGCACTATTTTAGCTGCCTTTTTAACATTTGTAGCTAAAAGTTACTTTTTAATGGGTGTTTGTGTGGATCTTGTGTGAGTTTTTGTGTTATTATTAATCACAGGTGGTAGAATATCTGTGGAACAGGGGAAACCTGTAAGATTTAGAAACAAGTTTACAAACACATTGTGACTTCAGCCTGGAAAGAAGAGATTAAACTAGCAAACATTAACAAAATGAAGTTAAACCAAACTACTTTTCATTGTAGTTGATATGAGTCCCTTAGACTACAATTACTTCTGGTGAATCAAAGGTGCTGAAATAGTTTGTGGTGCTTTCTGTGGTTTAGTAGACTGGAAACATGTTTTTACTACTTCTTCATAGACCTTTTGAACGAATTATTACTATGCATAAGGACAGCACAGGGCATGTTGGTTTCATATTCAAGAATGGAAAAATAACCTCAATAGTGAAAGACAGTTCTGCTGCAAGAAATGGACTTCTTACAGAGCACAACATCTGTGAAATTAATGGCCAGAACGTAATTGGATTGAAGGTAAAATAAATACTCTGTGGTGGGTGTGGATAGCTGTGAGCTTTGTGTGTGTATCATAGTTGTGTTTTGGAGAGGGGAAAAAGGATTGTAATATATTGTTTAATGTTCATAAAATATGGAAGTCAGTCATGAGAGGTAACCTCACTTGACTGGAGAGACATCATGTTTTGAGGCCTCTGCAGTTTTGTATCTATTGGCAGGGCAACTCATTCTCTTCTTCTTTGCCTCTGCCTGGGCTAGGCTGACCCTCAGTTCATACCTTTAGTCTTAACTTTGCTGGCAGAATGAAAGAATAAGCTTGCCCCTGCCAGCCTGTATCAAATTCCAGTGGGACGTCTGTGTGTGTCCCTGCTCTAGTCAGTTTGTGTAAGATACGGCTGACCAAACATCCATGAAGTGGTATTGAGGTTCAGGGATTTGCCCTGAAGGTTGAAGACTCCAGGCAAGCAGGTGTGGGTGTCTCAAGCCGCGTGAAATGTCTCTAGAAAAAGTGCTCGGACTGCTGCTTTGAGTCAGCTTGAGTAATGTTGCTCATAGGACTTGTTGTTTAATAACAGGACCCCCAGATTGCAGACATCTTGGCAACAGCTGGAAACGTAGTGACCATTACCGTCATGCCTTCCAGTATTTATGAGTATATAATAAAGAGGTAGGTAATAAACACAGCAGCCATGGTGTTAACTATAATCAATTTGACAGTGACTGTTTTTGTAGGTTAAATAAAGTGTGCTCATGATAAGAGCTAATTACAAACTTCACGTGAAAGCTGGAGAGGAGGTGGGGGGAGTCTGAAAACTTGCTTAATCCGATGTTTCAGTCAAGCCAGTGTGTTTTCATTCTGTTTTAAAACTACTCGTATGTTGGTTATGTGCCTTTGCGTTTTCTCTTGAAAAATCCTTTTTTAAACATAATTTGACTAAATTGGAGTTTGAGACCTTTCAAGTACACCCATAACACAAGTTACTTTGTAACTAACATGTTGTTTCTAGTGCAGCTAATTCTGGCGACCTAAACATGATTCTTGGCCGGATATAGTTTTTTTCTAATCCTTTGGCAGTACTGGCTTTCTACAGCTAAATCTCCTGCAAAAATCTTTTTGAAGTTGCTGGAAACTAGTAATGCATCAAGTATGATTGAGTCTCTGCCCTGGGTATGCTCTTTCTACAAAGCAGCTTTCAGCCTCACAGCCACTTTTCCCCCTGCCTGCCTTCCCTCGCACTGGTGATATGACTCTGCTTGCACGCGTCCTGAAAGATGTTAACACAGCTCAGTCACTAATAAAAATGTTGAGTATCGTGGGCTTCTATTCTGTCTGCAGTGTGGTGCACCTTTTTTGTAGCAACGTATTTGTTGTCAAAAATAGTGGAGTAAAAGGCCCATTTCTAAATTGTATTAAAGGGCTAGCAATGACAAAGGTACAGTGATCGGAAACTTCAGCTGTCTTGCAAAACTGAATGCCTCTTCCTTTCCTTTAGGATGGCGACTAGCATTATGAAAAGCCTGATGGATCACTCCATTCCTGAAGTCTAAACCTGCACCGTGTATGTGTGTGTACATATATAATGATGATTCCACTAAACTTGGGCTATTACACTCAGTGATTTCTTTCTTCTGCACACGAGCCTTCCTGGAGGCTAAGAGAAGATATGCTGCATCGAGCATTTGCATCTGTAATGGCTGGGAATGTTACAGTTCAACATATCTCGTTTATTCACAAACTGTAAAACTTGTAGCCTTATATGCTTGACAAATGTGAAATTCCAATTGTGTTTATGACTTCTTTTCGTAGTTCTTTTATTTAGTTTACTACTACTATAAGCCATTGCAACTAGAGGAACCAGATATCACTTGCAAAGTTACGTGTTGTTACCTAGAACAATGCTATGCTTTGCATGTTTTAAGACAAATGAGTATTTTTACTGCTTTCTGTTTGCAAGAGTAGACTTGAAATAGTGTATTAGAAATATGGCTAGTACTAGTTAATTTTTTTGTTCTAGTAAATACTGTTTACACAGGAATGCCAGCTAAGCTGAATATAGCTGACGGCATCATTCAGTAAGTAAGCATATTAAATCAAAGTAGTGTACAGATACTCAAATCTTTTTATTACCTGTTATACAAACTGTAACTAATATGCTTATCTCTCGCCTTAACTATGTTCTTAAGGATTCAGAAATAACCAAATAAATGACTGAAACTTTAGATACTCTGCCTGTGTGTGCATACTTGTTAAGATGAGCTAAGACAGGCTTGTGTAGTTGAGGTCAGTTTCAACCAACAACGCAGACAAGATGGGAAATGCAGTTTAAAATAGCCTTCTGAATAAGCTCACTGCCTACAGCGTTGGAATGTTTTAAAATGGGAGAGCTGGGATACTTCAGATGAGATATGCTTAACTCTTCATGCCTTCAGCTTAACATGTGGGCTAGCAGCCCAGCTGTTCTACAAGACAGTAATTGTACAGTGGCAGTTTCATTGTAAGACTGTTGGCAGCTTGCTGGGTGTGTGGATCCAGGTGTGATGGAGTTAACTTTCTTTGCAGCAGCTGGTGTGGTGCTGTGCTTGAGACTTGTGGCTAAAGCAGTGTTGATAACACACCAATGTTTTTGCTATTGTGCAGCAGTGCTTGCACAGTGTCAAGGACTTTTCTGCTTCTCACTCTGTCCCTGAGTAGGCAGGGGGTGGCCAGGAAGCTTAGAGGGGACACAGCAGGGACTGCTGACCCAAACTGCCTAAAGAAAAATTCCACACCATTTGACATCATGCTCAGCAATAAATGTGGGGAAGGGGCATCTTTCCAAAGCAGCTGTTGCTGGGAGAGTGGCTGCGCAGTGGTTTGCTGGTGGGAGGGGGTGAGTTGATGGCCTTTGCATCACTTTTTGTTTTTTCATTCCTCTTCACTTGGTAAACTATCTTTTATCTCAATCTACACATTTTCCTAGCTTTTGTCCTTCTGATTCTCTCCTCTATCCTCCTGTGGGGCAGATGAGTGAGAAACTCAGTGGGGGCTCAGCTGCTGGCTGGGGTCAACCCACCAGACTAGGTCCTAGGTATGCTCAACTGAGACTTAAGTGATCTGAAGTTAAATACCAGTTCTGGTGAGTGATTTCCTTTTTCTATGCTCTGTTCTGGGTTTCAGCTGTGTCTGTCAGGACGAGTCTGTCTTGTAGCTTCCATTTTGCAAATGAATTTCTCAGTTATGGTAACTGAGGGAAAACCATTACACTACTTCAGGCTGTAGTGGTGATCAAATTCATCCTGAGAGCCATTTTAATTGGATTGTTTGGTTACTAAATGATATGTCTCAAACCACTGTGGCGAGCACTTACTGGCAGTAATTGATGATTTCATGTACATAGTGTTTCATGGTTCAGCCTTATGGGCACAGGACCTGTGGCCTGTAGCAGTCATCTCTCAGTTTCTTGGCAAGCTAGTTTGGGTAGCTATGAAATCCCTGGAGCACAAACCACTGTATTACTGAAATGCTGATCTCTGCCTCTAACCAGTTTTCACTTAGGAGCAGATGATTCAGCAAGGCCAGTAGAGAGCCATTGGAACCAAGACAGGTAGAACATCAGTACAAGTACTTAGTGTTTTCCTTCCAGCTGTAGCACATAGCAACCAGAAGTGAAAGAACTAATAAAAACCTCCTGTAGCAGCAGAGAATGCCACCAGAGAAATAAGTACTGATCTTAGGTCATGTCAGGGCAACATGACAACTGCAGCTGCTTGTTGCTGTAATAAGCCATGTAAAGACTAGTTCAAGTCTTTGACTTCAGAACAGCTCCTTGCAGGAATTATATCCTGAAGTCCTACAGAGAAAGTAAGCCTAGTGCAACACTGCTTTGTTACTGGGTTAAGACAACAAGGGATTAGATAAACCCAGGAGCTAGAGCTCTGTTTAAATGCTATATTTAAATTCCATCTCAAAGATGATTTGAGTTGCGAGAAGTTGAGAACACCAAACAAAACATGACGATGCTGAAGGTTCAGAGGACAGTAACAGAAGTGATGAAAGGCAGTAGTAGTAGAGCATAAGCCTAACTTCAGGTACATTATTAGGGGAAGATTTACATGTTGACGTGTATGTGTAACTGTTCTGTTAATGGATCACTTTTATGATGGGTTTCCTTTCAGGCCAGTAAAAAAGTGCTGGTTTTCAACAGAAAGAAGCAATATAAAATATGTTCTTATTATTCTCTATGCTTTTGCCAATAGCCAGAAGACTAGACTGACCACAGCTCAAAAGAGTGTTACAAGTAGTATTTACCACTGTATGTGTCTTCACTAGAAAAAAAGGTTGACTACACAAGAGGTACAGACATTATGGCATGAGAGATGGCACTACATTGCAAGCATCCTTAAAGACTTCTTAAGTTAACAATGCTTCTTTGAAACCCGTGCAAACAGCAAGGTATGATGCATTCTATGTAAATCAAACAATGACTGCAAGTTAAGAGCTCTAATTACAGAAAAATAGGTCTTTAATTTTATCTCAGATATCATTTTAGACAAGCATTTTCAGTACAATAGTCCATGAAAAACAAATGCACACGCCATGGAAGTTAAGAGCTCTCAGCGAAGTCACCATAACATAGAAAGTTGTGGTTGAACAAATCTTCCTGTCTGGTCAAACTTCAGCAGCCATCATTGCACACAGTTAAGTTCCTTTAAAAGGTTTGGTTTAAAATAAGAGTTCATTTAAATATCTGGAGGGAAAGGCACTTAGTATTGCAGTTTCCAGAACATGATTTGTTTGTCTTCCCCTCCTGTAATAACACTGGTGCACTGTTCATTCATCCACATGGACATTACAGCACCTGGGGGAAAAAAAACCCAAACAAGTAAATCCAAATGCAAATAAAAGTGCTACTCGAGATAAGGGAACACATCTTTTTTAAGGGAGTTTAGGATCTGTCTGATCATCAGTTTGGATTACATTGATACCACATCTGCTAAGAACAACTTTAGTAGGCCTCAAGGTGGCTGCTCTTACTCACAGTAGTGATCTCCTGCTACGTTGCCGCAGCTGGGTTCGGGTACTAGCGGGACAGCGTCAGCTGCAGCGCACAATGCAGATGGCACACTGTCAGACAGATACATGGGGCCAAGGGGAGGAAGGTTCTCTAGAAAGTGAGATTTTTCAGTCTGCCATATGGACTTCTCCTACTAGAAGTGTATTCACATCTTCTAGCATACGCCTAGAAGCCCACTTCTAAAGATTCCCCTAGCTACAGAATGTTCTCTGTACAGGTCAAGTTCTACAGTACAAGCTTGTAGCAGGGAAGTTGGAAATAACTGTTCTGGAAGGCAGCCTTAAAAAACAAACTGGATAAAACTGAAATGGTTTTTCTCCTTCACAGATCCTGGCTGCTAATGTACTGAAGACTGTACAGATACATTTAAGAAGCCTATAAATCCCCATCCAAAACAATTTCTCTAGTGAACTTAACTTGTTGTTAGACTTACAGTCTGGACAGACTTTGATAAAGTGTACAGTGCAGGCTACACTGCACTTTATTAGGGCTATGAGGTAGAAAAATGTTGACTTTTATCATGTTGTGTGAATCAAAAGAGCCCCAAGTCATCTACCTTTGGTCAGTCTTGTAAACAGCACTATTCCTCCATTGTTACTAATTTTCCTAGGAGGCTCATGTGGATCTGCTTTTAGTTCTAGTGCTCCAGGTAAGACATCAGGAACAGTGCACTGACAGAGCAGATGACACTCAAACTTTTCAATACTAACAGAACCAGAAAATAGGAATCTTCCATTCAATTTGAGAACAGGGATAGTTCAGGCATACCTGTATGTCCTTTGATTCTTTCAATAACTTTTCCTCCAAGAAGGTCCCAAATGAGCAATTCACCAGACTGACTTCCCGATAAGATGGTATTTCCATCCCATTTGAAACACCTGCAAGGAAGTCTGGAATCAGTTCACTTCAAGCTTTTGTATAGAGCTGAACATTTCCAAACTGATTAAACCAAGAAGAACTTGAAATGGAGGTACAAAACTGAAGAAAACACTACCATTTAACACAGTCTCTCTGGAAAGGTTCTTCTCAAATTATTTGACAGGGATCATGACCCAAACTTGCTTCTCTGACTACCCTGGACCCCACCAGACCCTCCCCCTGGCAGAAGGATGAAACGTCTTCCCGTAACAGAGAAGGACCCAGTCAGCTGTACATGCATACAGTACCCAGGTGCCCTCATGAACCACCGCTTTCACTTCCACCACTTCATGTTCCTGAAACAATCCCTTCAAGTGCAAAGAGAACTTTCAGGCAAATAAAGGAAGAAAAAAAACATATATGTACACATGCATATATGTATATATTTATGTATATACACACACAAAGTCTACAAGTGTATTCCATGTACAGCTGCTATATTTTTACTCCAGTAACTGAGTAAGCATTCCATCTGTTTACCTGACAAACCACATAGAACTGTATGCATTTTGGGTTGGTGAAAAAAAGTGATCGCTCCTTAATTATAATAGCCAATCTTTTCTCAGATTATCAAAAAGGAAGCATTGAAAGAAAAACAAAAACAAAAACCCCACACCACAGACACCCCAAAATCCCCCAATATTACTGTCAGATCAGAGATGATTCAAGTAAGAGAATTGTCTACTTGGTAAAAATTTCAGTAGCTGCTGGAAGAGCTGCTTAGCTACAGCTCTCATCATCTTTTATGGAAGTTAAAGTTGTTGAAAAAATGCGAGTCAGTTACTTAGACACTTGTTTGGTTTTGTCCCAGTATGATGCACACAACATGCCAGAATGTCAGCCTTTGCACTTCAGAAAGGAATTCAATAAAACAAAGTTGCCAGTATTACTGCCCTTTCCATTCTGCTATCACCGACCATCAAGCATTTCCAGTTGGCCACACAGCTTCACGAACTGTGTGTTCTCAGAATTACCTCTGTGGCTCGTCAGCGGTTACAGAAGATATAAGCATTCCAGTCTGTACATCTATTACTTTAAAACAACAGTCCTCTCCTGTGCTGAGTAGATGTCTGCTGTCTGTAAGAAAGAAAAAAGCAAACAAAAGAAACAACAAAAAAGCATGTTCAGACATTCAGTTCTAGTTACCGCAGCAGTCTGCGAGACAGCACGTTGGATGTGACGTTGCCTGACCCACTGATTTATAGATAACGTGCTGTAAATTAAGTCTCCAAGCAAGCAATGATAAACAAAATTGCTTTAGAGTCTCGACCACTTGTGTGGCCTTGTGTACAATTAATAAATTCCTTGTAACGGAGATGTGTGTCAACCCAAAACATCTCACCATCAAAGTTGTAATCCCAATCACAAGGGTATAGGACATGAAATGGGGAATAAGATTCCCAATAAGATTTGAAACTCCCAACAGTGCATATTAAGAAACTGAAATCCAACGTACCAGGACTAAAAGCAGCATCGAACACAGTCCCAGAATGGCATGGCAACTGGTGCAACACTGTTGCTGTAGCAACATCCCAAACACTAATAGTACCCTCTTTGGTTCCAGATGCTAGTATAGTATTTGCAGCATTAAGGTCGATTGTATTTACCTAGAAGTTAAACATCCCATGATTTACCTGGACTTTCATGTGAGCTATCTTGAGACAGGTTTTAAACATACACAAAGCAAGCCCATTATCCGTAAGATGACATTTTATTTACAAAAAGCTTTTACATTTAATTCTGCAATGTCCCTAATTCAGTACAATTACTAAAAATCCTGCCTATAAAAAGACAGGTCCCTTTGATGATATTTTAAAATGCTTTCTCTTTGCAGAATCAGAAATGCAAACTGACATTTCAGACTACTTTTAGTACCCATACTCTCCACTTACATGCAAGACTTTAAAAGAGGAATTTCCACGCTTAAGGAAGGGTAAAGAGCTTCCTAGTCATTGGTTGTTTCTAATTCTCTTGGGTACAGTTTTTAAATGTTATCAGAACTGTTTCAGTAAATGTCTATGTTGTGACCTGTTAAAAAACTAACTACTAAGAAGGTTTAAAACACAGTAATTGTAAATATCCTGCTGGAGTGACATTGGAGGCTATAAATAAGGGTGTACAGTTACACATTTATGATTTAGTGTACGCAATGTGTACATATTTACAGTGAAATTCAGTAATATATTTTATAGCGTGGTAAACAACTTAGACAAATACTATTTCATTGGCTTGCCTTTGGAAAAAGATATATTACGAAGAAGATGTAACAATAAAAACACTTGAAAAACATTACTCTGTTTTCAAAAACAAAGGAACTACCAAAAAAAACCCTGCCCGCCCTGGAACTGCGTGCATACGGACTGAGCAAGGCAAATTAAGAAACCTTTGTTAATACTGTTGCTTCAGTCCCCATGAGCGAACCTTTCAACCGGGAACACAGGGAACACTGGCACAGGATGCATCTCAAACAAAAAAAATCAATGATACAAAGAAAACCCTAAACACACACTTCCCAGAACAACACACCCCCTCAGCCCCCTAATCCAATCTTTGTGCTTTACCACTAGATCTTGTCTTTGATTTTAATGAGCAATTTATCTTCATATTCTGGGATACTGTATCTCTATCCACATACTTACGCTAACATCGTGTTCTAACTCTGCAAGCAGTTCAAAGTGGTGTTTCTTATTGCTCAAGGTCTCTCCAGGAACACAGTGCCACACCTACAAAACAGATATTTATGTTTGCTCAAGGAAGCATTAGTACAATTCTGCATGAGTTTCTTCAGTACTGAATTCTCGCCTTACAAGCAGGGCTCCTTGTGCTAACTGTGAGCCCTGCCTACGTGGCAGAACACAGCAACAACAAATGGCTCCTGCACTCATTTACCCTAAGCAGAGCTACGTATTCAATACCACTACGCCAATTCCAGATAGTTTACAGAAGCCTGCCTAAGTATGGGTGTATCACTGCACTGAACGGACACTTACCAAAAAGCCATTCACAGAAGGCTTTGGAAAATTTCTTCCTGTCTCTAACTTCCAAATTAGTTTTCCACCTAACCACAGACATGCTCTTTAGATTAGCAGGTTCCTGGACCACTTAGTTTTGTAGCTTATGCTCTTCAGCTATTAAAACTTAAACATTTTAGACACCTGTTCCACTCAGCAAACAGAATCACCAGTCAAGGTCATAAAACATTCCAACAAATACAGTTTGCCTCCAAAACCCCTGCATTTAGAGTAACTTAGAATGAATGAAATTTCTTGGAAGTAACACTTCAGCTTTGAAACATGGCTGAGATAAAAGGGAAATGAAGATGTTCTAGAAAAACTTACTGTGATGCTAGCTAATTCATTATTCTAGTACAACAGGTACATGCACTCCCAAGCATTTGGCTAGCTAAATATTAAAAAGTGCTAGCTATAAATAGTTATTGGAGTATAACAAACCCATATACAAACCTTCACAGTGGAATCCCAAGATGCAGAATATAAACGCCCATCACGCCAACAGATCTTACTGACTGCATCATCATGTCCCATTAAGATGTCTTGCTGTCTTCCAAATGCAATTGAATAAAAATATCTAACAGGAAAAGGTTATAACAGCATTATGTCTCCAGAAAACTTCCATGTTTTTTTCTAAATAGACGAAAGTAACTTTGCTTCTACAGTTTCTAACAGAAATCTACTGAAAAACAAGTAGAAGTATAGACAACGCGTTTTAACAACAAGTCTCTGTATCATTATCTAAAACCATAATGACCAAGGCACTCAATATAATGCAATAAAGTCAACAGGAAGTAAATACGCACATATGATTGTCCCATGAAGAACTTATGACAGTGGTATCTCCTGGTAAGATTAGGCAAGATGACAAAGCCTGTCAGAAAAAAAAAAAAAAAAAGAAAGAAGAAAAAGTATTTTGAATTTCTTACCCCAAATCAAATAGAAATACATTCACATGCTTTTGGAGAACAAGAAGCGTTTTAATTTTCTATACACACGACACACAAGTTTTATATGAACACCAAGAAAAACCTTACAGGTTGGACACCGAACAGCAAGAATACTTAATCCCTAGTAAATACAAAGGTAGCACTTAAGTTCAGAAACACATGCAGAACTGATAATCTCCTTTTTCAAAACGCTGGTATTTCAACGACGTGGTATGTAATTCCTTACTCAGTAGAAACTGGGTCAGCTCTTCATCTTGTAAGCTACTGCCAATTCTAGATGCAAACAGCTAACAGAAACTAAAAACAAAGGTTTCCTTTGATGTTTGCTCTCCATGACAGCTACTTCTCAGCTCAGCTCTTTAAAACAAGAAGTGCAACCACCTAATTTCTGCTATTCTCAACAAGAGTCATTCTTCACAGACAGCTGCTCAGTTACATTATGATCACTGGAAGCAGCAAGGAAAAAAAAAATCCACCCAGTGCTTCTACTAGTATCAATTACAGGTCATGTTTTAGATCTGCTCTAAAAACCAGTAAGCTGCTACACCGTAAAACAGACTACTGCTTCTAGCACTGCTGCAACAGATCAGCACTAGAACTACAGAGAGAGTAATAATAAAAAAAAAAAAAAAAGAGTATACAAAGCCTCCTCACGCAAAATTGACTTTTGGCCTAGGAGTCAAAGAGCTCCCTTTTCACAGTGCCAAGAAGCGGCATTCCTAAGTTTCCTTGGCTACAGCATTAGGAATTGCTGCATCTATATTCACCTGCTCATGTGTGCCATGGCAGGCCACAGGGTCTTGATCCTGCAACTTATCTGGGGACCTGTTAGAGCATGCTATGGCTTCTGTCTGGGCAACTTGTTTGCCTTTTTTGTTCCCCCTAGAGATGAGGGTAGAGAAGGCTGACATATCCTAGTGTCTCGCCTTAATAAAGGACCCTGAACATGACAATTGGGAGTGAATCTCTCTGATCCAGGTCTGGTCACGGTGCTCAAGCACAGAAAGTCAAGTACAGAATCTCTTTCCAAGTTCTGTTTTACAAGCAGGGGAAAACTGTTGGTCAGAGGTTGCGGAGATCACTGCTCATTGAGGAAGGATGGCTCAAGTTTAGCCAGCACAGATTCTACTCCCTGTGGTTGGTTTTCCTCTGGCAGATGACTCATAGCCTTCAAACCCTTGGGAGCGGTAAGGCAATGCTGGATGTGAGCACATGGGTGGAATTTAAGCTTTGCGATTCTGGTCCCTGTGGCAGTTCAAGGTTGTTCAGGAAGACTCCTCTGCTCATGCCAGACTATCGTCATCTACTGCACACCCTTCCCTGGGCAGCAGGGCAACTCAGAACAGAGCTAGCACAGAAGTAAAGTGCAACCATTTAATGCTCCCTTCCCAAGCCTGCAGAATGCGCTCTGTCTCCCTGGAAGCCAGACAGAGTCTCAGTTCACTCCGCTAAATTATTCACACACAATACAATTGAGTCGGCAGGGGAAGAAAAGAGACACTGATGTATGCTAAGAGCCATTTCTCTGAGTAGCTTTCAGAAGATTCCCAATGATCTTGTTTTTACTTTGACAGCAGCTTACCATGTTTGAAAAGGATACACTTCTCTGGATTGTTTTTGATTCTTTGGAAAACATCTTCAAAGTTGAATCTGGGGATAATGGACAAAATATAAGATAAAAGGACTGTTTTATATTATAAAAGCTAGTAATTTCGCTCCTATTTGCATATTCAGATACCTTACTATGAAAAGCAGCTACAGATTTCTCATAGTTTTTGAGAAACTCTTTCTAAAGCAGGTGACTGAAACCTGGAACTAGCCTGTTTTGTACCAGTTACAGATGGACTCGCCCACGCCCAAACTCTAAGAGAACTCTGGTATCTCAAGGGAGAAATTACCCCCTTCCCAAGCCTAGATACGGTTAAATCCTTGAGTCAAAGTGCTCTAAAACTTAAAAAAATAATGTACTTAAGCTATTCAATTACAGAAAATACGTACTTAACTGAATTTCTATAATAGGTGACTTGCAAAAAGCAAAAGCCAAACAGAAGTAGCCTTTGCACGTAAATACTGAAATTCCCTCAAACAGCAAGAAGGAATTGAGCATGAAGTGAAAACAAGAATCTTGCATTTCGCACAAGATTAGGGCTGCTCCTTTCTTGACTGTAAAAAAAAATCCCAAAACTCACCAATTCTACAAATATCCCATTTAATGTTGTCTTCATTTTGCTCTCAGTGAAGATATTAACAGGATTCAATCTTAGGCTTGTTCAGCCTGAAGAAGAGAAGGCTGCGAGGGGACCTAATAAATGTTTACAAATATCTCAAGGGTGGGTGTCAGGAGGATGGGGCCAGACTCCTTTCAGCAGAGCCCAGCAACAGGACAAGGGGCAACAGGCACAAACTGAAGCACAGGAAGTTTCATCTGAACATGAGGAAGAACTTCTTCCCTCTGAGGGTGACGGAGCACTGGAACAGGCTGCCCATGGAGGTTGTGGAGTCTCCTTCTCTGGAGATATTCAAGACCCGCCTGGACA
>Ga0065711_1040044_pt1 | contig 17294 bp, 9 predicted proteins | sample Hoacrofraction12_FD_59098 | JGI IMG/M metagenome (GOLD analysis project Ga0065711, IMG submission 59098) | Hoatzin crop microbial communities from Cojedes, Venezuela - Epithelial fraction 12 v2 (version 2) | ecosystem: Host-associated > Birds > Digestive system > Esophagus > Crop | place... | reverse complement strand
CCCCCCCCCCCCGGATATAACTCAGAGAAATACTGTCCGTCAAGCTTGCTGCCATCTGGGCTTAACCCAGCTGAATCAATTTTGGAGGATACCCTTGCTGCAACCCTCTGGACGTGCTCCTAGGAGGAGAAGAAGCTAAAGCATTTTGGCATCATTGCTGTAGTTTGAGGAAAAACATTTCATTCGACTTTGGAGAGAGCTACGAGGAGGATCTGTGTGATGTCCTAATCTCCCCTCATTTGTCCTGCTGAGTATGGGGTAATGGTGTTTGACCATGGTGGTCACCCAGTTACAATTAGAACTGTGCTTCCATGGCAAGAAGCTGAGAGGTTTCACCTGCAAGTTGACCAGGTCAGCCAGTGGATTTCTTCCAGAGACTTCATTTTCCATTGCCTCCCAGATTTTTGTGCCGTTCCTTCTGGCTGGCTTGGGCATGGTAGCTGCTGGTCTCTTGATGGATGTTGTTCAAGTAGGTACATGTGGTAAGGCACTTTTGCAGTGAGGGGGTGGGCTACTTCACGTGCCTTGAGTGTTTGTGCATTTTTGTTTTTAACGTGTGTGGTCCTAGCAGCCAGTCAGCGGGTTGGCTGTAGGCTTTTCCTGTGCTAGAGAGACACTATCCATCTTCTTTAGACTGGTACACGGGCTCCTTGTAAAGTGGGATAGTGGCTTTCAGACATGCTGCCTGATGCTGCCCTTGGTGAGTTAGACTGGGTGCTCCCTTTACTGTATCTAGCTAAATACTTCAGTGATGACTGCTGTGAAGCAACTGGGATCAGACTGCGGCATATTCCCCTATTGCACTATATTATTTCTTTCCTTCAAAAATTGCTTATAAGGAGATGTAGGTCAGCATTGTTAACTATCTGTCTCACTTTAGAGGCAAGTTTATGCTTTCAGTTCTTTGCAAATAACCTAATGTAATCTTTGGTCTAGAAGGCATTTAGATACTGTGATGAAAGGCATGCCAGCATAAAAAGATTAGCATTGCCTACAGACTGAGTGCTGCTTGGCCAGATTCTGAAGTGGGTGTAAATTTGCAATAACTTCCATTGACTTCCAAGGAGTGCTGCTGGATTTACACCATTGTGCCCACAACCAGAATTTATCCCATCTGTCTCTCCTTTGTACCAGTGGCACAAATAGAAATGCAAAATTTGATCTAGTTTGGGCATCTCATGCCAGTGGATTTACAAATGAAAAGGCTGGCAGAGTTTCCCAAGGATATATCCTGCACTCTGAGCTCACTGGAGTACACTGGATTCTCTGGCATTAGTACCACAGCAGGAGCTAAATATGGATACTTAAGTGTTTGGAAAGACAATACCTTGCTGGTTTTTTTCTTGCACTGGAAGAAACAAAGGTGACAGAGAAGTTGAATTAAAGGGAATATGAGGAGTATCAGAGAAGGGTTAACTGGAGTGGCACATGCTGTTCCTATGCTGTGTTTGTGCTGTGCTTAGGTGCAGACCTGTCTTGCAGCATTACAGCAGTTCTCAAACTACCCAAGATGTTATGTTAATAGTTAGCAGTTATCTTTGGCCAGATATCTTGGAAGAAGGATAAAGACATAGTACATACTCGCTCTGTACCCTTGGCAGGTAAATAGGTCTTTGTCTATAAGAAATTGAACACACTTGCCAAAAACTGGGCTCTGTTCAAAATGTAACTGTGTCCAAACTGACGGAAAACATGGGCCACGTATACCTACATTGCATGTGTCCTTTAAATACCAGAGTGCAATCTACTTTGTGTATTTGTTCACTAGACTCTTAGAAATGGGGTTATACATGAAGCACAATAATAGGAAGTGTATTGAAATAGAAGCCATCAGTCAGTGGGTTCAGCTCCCAGAGGAGGGAGCTAGTGCATTGAGAGTCACAGCTGGCACAGGAGAGATGTTAGTGAGGTAAACTGCCACGAGATCGACAACTCTGTATTTAAAAACAAAACCAGTAGCTGGGAAAATCCAATGATCTTAGACTTTAAAGGTCTGGATTATTCTTCTGTGCCTTTTTGTCTTTGAGCTACTTATTTTCAGCTTTTCTTCCTACAAGCGCAAGAGCTAGAAACTCGCTGTCCTGTCCAACTAAAACCTGAGACTGAGTCTGTTTGCTTGAGGCCAGGTACCATAAGAGCCATATTGGTAATCATGAGGGCTCACACTGCTAAAACTACAGGTTTGTCTAGTCCAGCAGTCTGTGATTTGGACTTTTTTTCAGGGGATGGTCTGGCTGAGGAATGCTTTGCACTATTTGCATCTACTGCAAAACATTCTTAGGAAGCTCCATGTCTGCCTTTGACAGGGAGATATATAGGCAAGCTCAAGGATGGTGCCTAGAGCACATGCGTGAGTTTAATGGTGCTGCCCTTGTTTTGTCACATATAAAATATCTTTAAATAATCTGGTTCTGTGCTGGGAGTCCAGCTGGCTCTACTATTTGCAGGCCTGATGTTGTTGTAAAGAGGAGAACAAAGTGGAAATTGCTTGTCTGTGTCCTATCAAACTTTTTTTTTTAGCAGTTTCTGATCTGTCCTGGGATGAAACCAAGAACTGTTCATGTTACTGTTAAAAGAAAAAAAAAAAAAAACCAACACAAAAAAAACCCCACAGCAATAGAGGTTTGTGTAGCCCGGTTGACTCCAAGGCTCAAACTTGGGTCTCTCATACTGTGGTAAAGGATGGTGAAAGAAATAGTTGTTTGCCATTTTCTCTTCTTGATTGTGCAGGTGATGCAGTCTGTGCAGGGCTGATAGCATGACAAGGGTCTTTTCTTGCTGGACATTTCTGCCTCTGCTGCATTGATCCTTGGCCAGCTGGTCAGTCCAGATTCTGGGCTGGCTGGCGTTGCTGGAGACCTTGCAGTGCCCTGCCAGTGTTCGGCCCACGCTTTTACAGTAAGGTAAAGAATCAGGTTGAAGCTGGATGATCAGATTTCAAACCAGAGAATTCAGGAGGAAAGCTTCCCTTTCATTGTCCCCTTCCACACCACTGCAGTGGGACACAGTCCAAATAAAAGTCATAGACATAAGATATCCCTGTCCTTTGTTGATAAAAGCCCATGAGATGATTAGCATTGAAAAGGATTTTGAAATGATTTATGTTTTGTAGTCCGGGATCTTTTGATCTTTCCGTTGACTTGTTCAGGGCAATGGAAAACCCCTGAGGTGTCTTAGCTGCTGCCGTGGGAGGACAGATGCCGTGGAGAGGTAACAGGACATGGTTGGGACTGTGAGGACAGTGTAAGGAGGGACAGCAGGGCCAGACTGCAGCTGGGGAGACCGTCTCAGTACATCATAGCCTCTCTTCCTCTGTGGGACCCCACGAGCAGATCCAGCTGGCATGGGGACCAGCTGCAGCGGATTGTGGGATGACCAAGTTCATTTAGAGCTGAGCTTTAGGGCTGTAACTCCATTATGGGGACATGAAGTGGGAAAGAGTCTCTTTCTGGCTCAGTGTCCCTGTGTGGGTTTGCGATGCTGTAGGGAATCTTTCTGCTCCTTCTAGGCTGGTTTTCATCTCAAAGGACAGAGATGCTTCCTAGACTTAATCCAGCTCTCTTCATTCAGGCAGCTCCTTGCCTTCACAGCTCTAACCTGCCACGTTCACCTGCTCCTCCAGCTGACAGTCCTGCAAGGTGGGACCATCTGTTTATTCTGTATTTCTGCAGTCTGTAACACAATGGAGTCTTGGCTACTGTGGTATAAATCAGTATGAATCTGTCCTCAGGCTCTTGATGAGTCACTAATGAGACTTGAATGGAGGCAATTAAATAAAGTGTTTTTATTAGTACAGTAGTGTGATTATTAATTGTTCAGAGCCTTTCAGTGTGATCATATGTAGGGCAGAGTCCCAAAAAATCATACCTCACATCCTGAACTTTTGTTATGATGGCTTGAGATCCACAGAATTCATCATGAATACAAAGACTGAAGCTTATGTTGATGTAACAAAGCCATATTTCCCAAAGGTGACCTGCACAGAAAATACGAACAGTTGAGTTTTTCTGTGGCCTTTTATTTATGTTTTTTTAATGTATAAAATATGCAAGGTGTTGAATATAAATGTCTGCACGCCTGTGTATTTTGAACGATTGGGTTTTTTTACATTGTGACTATGAAGTCTGTTTTTTCTCTTTCTTTTGAAGGTGTCAAAGATGTGTTTGGATCTTTATTCTTAATTAAAGAGAAAGGAGAGAGGGGGATTGGAATCTTTAAGAGGTGTCCGCCCCTAGCTTTTCTCAGGTATTGAAGTTCCATGTTAACAAATTCAAACAAAATTGCAGCGTGTTATATAAGGCGACTATTCTCATGCTGTCTGTTTTTCACTCAACAGCAACTTACCCTTAACAATTTGAAACATGCATGTTTCCAGGTCAGCACTGCCAGAAAATGCGCCTTTTTATATTGATAATCATGTTTTGTCTGTTATGTGCACCTCTGAGGGGCGTCTTGCACCACGTGCTCAGGGCTGGCTCAGTCCCAGTTTCATTCATCCTGACTCAGAAGGAAGCTGTAAGGTCTTCCCAGTAGACAACCACACCACTGGCTTCCCACACTTTCCCATGGCACAACCAGAGCAAAACACCGAGCCACTACACCCTGTATATGTTTCCCAACAGGCTGACAGCTGAATGTGTCGACATTTACCGAGTCTGTCCAGCCTCCTGGATTTTCAGGTTTAGAGAGTTCCAGTGGATGGGGAGAAGGTGGGCAGGGATCTGTTGTTCGTTTTATCCTCTAGTGCCAGAATTTGGGATTGTCATACGATACTAGCCAGTGACAAGCTAGAATTAATGAACAAGTTGATTCTTCACATGACATGTAGCTAAACTATGGAAATTTTTGCCACAGGATGGCACATGGGTTGGAGGGGGGAGATTGTATGAGTACTTGAAAGAGAAATTCTTTGAACACTGGTAAGTGTGCAGAAACACCCCCCTCCCAGCTCAGTCTCCTGTGGCAGATAATTGTAGGCTTGAAAATACACAGGAGAATTATTTCATCTACTTGTCATATTTGTAGATTTTTGTTTTATACATCTGAATTTGACTGCTGGTGGGGATAAAGATAGGTTAGATGGACCTTTGGTTTGACTTGTTGCAGCTGCTCTTTTTTTCTTGTAATCAGCTCTTGGATGTTAATCTGGTTGGTTTGACTTCATGGTGAGTTGCTGCGTTCTGTGATTTCATCCTGATGTGAGCCTCTCTGGCTACAGTGGGACTTTGCCAACAGGGGGTGAATGTATTATGGTCCAAGGCACTGTACGGTAGATAAATTAGAGAAGACACGTTAATCAACAGAGTTTCTTAAGGTTTCAAATCATTTCTAGTACTGCAGCTGATTCAAAATCTTTATACAGTTCAGCTTCAGAGGAGCAATGATAATCAAGATACTGGCCCAGCAGTCCAGACTTACGGGATATCTTAATTCAAAATCCTTTTTCCAGCTGTGCTGGGAGCATGCGTGGTAATAGGAAGATGTAGGAGCTGCCTTTGGAAAAAAGATACAAAAATCTCCTTCCCTCCCACCACTAGTCTTATCTGTTTAGTTAGAAGTTTGGTAAAAAATGACAGATGCAACGTTTTGTTGTTAGATTGTTTCCAGATCTTTGTGTTTGTTCTTATGAGTCTGGATAGCAATAGGCATTCCTGTATCTAGTGTCAGTACAAAGGATGGAGAGTATGCTGTATTTCATTTGGCTTGTGGACTCTAATTATTTTTGATGTTTTTCTTGGCTAATGCTAATGGCACGTTTTAATTTGTGTCTTTCCAAAATCTGCTGCTGCCCTCAGGAAGAAGGTTCCTTCCCTGTTAGGATAATGCTTTGTTGTGCAGGACATCAGAAAGAATATCACAAGCTAAAAGTTCCTTCCTTCACTCCCAAAATGCAATCAGCCCAGGGCAGTGTCTGCCCCCAAGTGCACAGCAGACACCTGTAAGGCAGGTGGCGAGATGGGAACCCCTCCCCTTTGAAGCAACAGCACTGGGCTGGTCAGCATGACAACATGAGGTTGTTGCCTTTGTTTTCTTCCTTCCAGCACTGGGATGTGTTTCGGACAATTACGGAAGTTTTCATCTTGGTTCCTGCCTTGGTTGGCCTGAAGGGTAATCTGGAGATGACACTGGCATCCAGGCTGTCTACTGCTGTGAGTGTTAACAAGGTGGGGGGGGAGAGGGGAGGGGGAGAGGGAGAGGGAGGGGATTAGCAGGAGATTCTGCTTTTATATAACCACACTGTCTGTATGAGACATGCCCTTTTCTGCTAAATAGAAACTAGTGGTGTGTGAGTGTTAAAATAATGTGTTTGCCCTCATTTTGTAACTAGAACAGATAATTTCCATCTGCGCTTTGAAGGTGAATTAGTCCCTGGGTGGCCAGTTGCTGATATTTGGGGCCCTGTGACACATGAAGGAGACAAAGCCAGGTCTCCACAGCTGTCAGCTTCAGTACTGGGTTGCTTTTCTGTGGGTACTGATCCGTGAGAGACCCAGGGCTTCCCAGCAATCCTGCCTTGGGCGGAGCAGACCGAGGCTTCTTGGGACCTGCAGTAGCTTTTGCTACTCTGGATATGGTCTCTCCTATCTCCCTAAGCAGTTTTGTGTACTTTGGGCTGTTTGCATTGCATGTCTCGGGAGAAACTGGAGTTTCACAGAGCAACTTAAGGGGAATGAAAGAAGAAAAATGGTTTAAGTTATTCAGCATTTTTTCTGTGTGGTATGTGGTGGATGTGCCCACTCCATCTTTAGCTGGGTGTCCTGCAATGCCTCGGCACCTCCATGTGAGCCTCTGATGCCCATGGGACACTGGACTGGAGCAAGAGGGGGATGTGTCAAGAAGGAAGTGCAGGGAAGGCTGAGAGATGCCAACCTGCAGTCGCCTCTATCTGGCTTTAGCAGCCCCTTTCCCACAGGGACCAGGTGAAACTGCCTTCAGCAGCCACCTGTGCCACAGGAACAGGTGTTCAGGGTTTCTCTCTTGGCTTCTAGGCTAACACTGGACAGATGAATGATGCCCAGAAGCAATGGAAAATGGCGACCTGCAATTTAGCCCTTATCCAGGTGAGTCACTTCAGCTGGGAGAGGAAAAAGACCATTTTCTCTTTCTATGCTGCAGCCCAACAGCATCTGTTCCCAGCAATGCTGAATCTCGAGCCATTGATTTGGGGCAGGTATTCTCAACGAGTCAAGCAGAGCCCAGGACCTGACCTTCAATAAAGCTCTGTGTGGCCCCAGAGCTTGTAGTTTAGCTGCAAAACACATCTAGACATTTATTGCCTTTGTGGACAAAGCAAAATAATGAAAAATCTCCTTTTGCAGGGTGAGCTGCAGCACAATCCCTGTTTCACAACAGCCCCTAGATAAACCCTGTCGTTTACTAGCAGTGTCTGAGAATCAGCCTTGGGCAGGAGGGGAGAAATGGGAGAAATGTGCTTCTTGTAGCCCCTTCTGCTTGTTAAAATCCAGCAACCAGAGGTTGCACATGGCAAGGCCACAGGGCTTGCAACATATGTCTCTGCTTTCCCTTATCTCCTTCCACAGCTTTCAGCTTGCTCGGAGTGCTTTGTTGATGGGGAGCCCATTTTTGTGTTGACCAGGGCTATTCCTTTGCTGATGGACTCAGTGTCCTTTGCTGAAATTTTATCTGCCCTTTACATGCCTCCAGAGTTTTTCTCCAGACTTTGTCAGGACTTTTTTTTTTTTAATCTAGTGGAGCCTTACAGGGATGCTACTTAAATACATAAGCAATCAGCATCTCTGCAAGGCTTTGCCCTTCTGGCTGTGTGGCAATGCTGCGGTCGCATGGAGCCAGGGCTGCCTGGGCGCAGATGCGGATGATTGCTCACCAGCTGTCTTTTGGCCCGCAGGTCCAGGCCACTGTGGTGGGACTTCTGGCTGCTGTTGCTGCTGTGATCCTGGGAGCCATCTCCAAGGGCTCTGTGGAGCTCAGCCAGGCTGCCGTGCTGTGTGCCAGCAGCGTGACCACGGCCTTCATAGCTGCACTTTCTCTTGGTGAGTCGTTTTGGTTCCTCAGATCAAACATGCAGAACTCAGGTGTGGAAAAAATTATCCCCTCTGCCAGGGAGGCCTAACAGACATCCCTGGCACAGTGAGGAGGGGTGCAGGGAGCATTAGTCCTATGTCTGCTACCTTCACCCACTCTGCATCCTGCCTTTGCTTTTTTTCCTCCCACGATCTGTTGTTCGCTGGGCTCTCAGCATCCACACAGCAATCAAAATGTCCCACTTCACCTGGCACGTGAAAAATGCTACATGGCTATGCGTGGGTATGCACACATGCGTGCACAGTCTCTCCATGTGTCTTGGGTGACACGTTAGCCATTTACACCGGCCCTTCCCTAGGGGAGAATGAACTAACACTATGCACAAATCAGGGTATTGAGAGTCTGTTAGTGGACATGGGTCACCAATACCCTGGGGAGGACTGTGCCCAGCCCTGGGGCTTGCTGCTGGGAGCTCTGACCCTCGCAGTCTGCTTCCCTGGCAATTCCCCTTGCAAGGGAAGCGTGGTGGGGTGGACGGGCAGAGCTGCTCCGTGTCGCCTGGAGATGCTCAGTTTGCAGGTCTGCCATGCGAGGGCAGCACGACACCCTGAATGGAGGGAGCTGGCAGAGCTGGACACAGCAAGTTTTCTAAATGAAAGGGACAAGTTAGAGCAAGTGCATATCCTGAAGCTGGAGTCAAAGGGTGACTGTAAGTGCCTTTGAAGAAAAACATGGGATGAGGCAGTTGTTAAAAGAGAAAAACAGCAGCCCAGCTTTCATTAGACTCTTCTCTTCGATCTCCCTGCTCGTTGTGATACAGAGAGGCTTTGCTGCCATACCATTGCAGGCTTTCAGCTAGCATTAGTTTCTTCCCTGGACATGGTCACAGGCAGTCTGTGTGTGGGTGTGCATGACGGGAAGCTGCTGTTTTTATGACCAGGGAGGGAAGCAGCATGAACTGTGCTGTGGGGAGGGGAGCATGGGTGTCTGTGAGGGCTTTTGTGGAGAATGCCATGTTGTGTGAGGATGTGTTTCTGTATCAGGGAAGGTGCGCATGTGGCATTTCTGCTGTGCAAGATGAAACTCCTGTGCACGCTCAGCTTTGGTGGGCCTGTGTGAACAGGCACAGAGAGATTGCGAGCTGGAGGGAACCACCATTTCTAGGCTTCCCTTGGTGCATCCTGTCAGCCATGGAAGGACTTTGAAGAGATGTCTTGTGTCTTGTCTCAAGGCTACCCTTGCTAGTCACACGGCAGTGGAGGCTGGCCAGGCAGGGTTTATCCCAGGTGGCTCCTCCACAGGCCTGTGAGGGATCTGCTGGCTGAGAGATTCGTATGTGTTCTTCAGGGTTTGGGGTTTGTGCTCATTAACGTACCTGGGCAAGAAAAACTTCCCTCTTCAACAATACTGAAAAGGAGCTGAATTTTCCAGGTGCAGCTAGAGGACAGAGGAAGAGAGGTGATGTGGGCCACCTCCATAACCCCTTGACGCTGGAACTACTCACAGCACCAGCATCCACCCAGTGCAAATCAAAGCAGCCCCAAAAACTCTGGGACATGAGGGCTCAGACTGATGGCCAGGCCAAAAGGCTCATTCAGGCTGCTGTAAGGAAGCTCGTTGCTCCTTGATGGTTCAAGCTAAGAGAAATTTTGGTCTAATATGGAAAATATATTTGTGCTGTGGAATCCAGAGCAGGGGATGGCACCAGGAGGTTGCCGCATGCCTGCTGTGTGCTTATCTATGTCTGCTTCGTGCCTGGTCCTGCTTCAAGGCAGCAAAGATTAGGCTGCTCAGGAGGGGAGCTTCTACATTTGGGCTGCCTGCTGGTATCTCCTTTGATCCCTGGAATTTGCTTGTGTGCCTGTGGGGCTTTGGTGCGGTTCATAAGGGCAGAGTCATGCCCTCTAGGTTGGTGAAAGCAAGAGGACAAATTCCTGGAGATGTCCAATCACCAGCTTTGTGATACTGCTACAGGCAATGTGCTTCTTGCTTTTCCTGGACCCCGCTCTCCCTCTGGGAAACAGAACAGCAGCTCTGGGGTGAAACGCAGCAGGATGCATTCTCTGATGCCTGCTCTGTGTATTCTCTAGGTCTGGTGATGATTGGCGTGATCATCGGAGCAAGGAAATTTGGGATCAATCCAGACAATGTCGCCACACCCATAGCAGCAAGCCTTGGAGACTTGATAACCCTTTCCCTGCTGGCAGGAATCAGCAGTACGCTCTTCAAATACATAGGTACAGTGTTTAGCAGGGATGTGCAACTCAGCAAGGAAGGGATGAATCCTTGTGAAATTATTGCAAGGTACTTACCCATTGCTGGGATGTTTCAGAATGGAGGCTGTTATGCCACTGGGGTAGAAAAATGACCAAAGAGGCTTTTTACAGGCTCTCTTTTAGTAGCAAACTGGAAGGCAGAGCCTAAGGAACACAACTGGGATTTGTCAAAGAAATGACCAACGTGTGTTGCATAGCTTTGGAACAGAAGGTTGATGACATATGTGACACTGACTCTGTTCCTGCATCTGTCGCTAGCCAAGCATAACTACTTTCTGTGCATGGGTAATAGCAGGTCCTTCCTCACAAAGCTATTTCAGGGTTTTGGCATTTGTAAAATATTCTTGTATCTTCTCACGTGGAGAGTCACAGATAAACAAGATGATATCAAATTGGAGGGAGGGAGGCAGTGCTGCATTGTCTTATGCTCACAGGACTCTAAATACGAGTTGTGGCTGTGGGGCTGGCTGGCAAAGACTTGGGCACCTGTTGACACTGAGAAGTTCATAATGTGTTTCAACTTGGTGATATAGGCCTAACTGTTGCTTGTAAAGTGCTAGGCTATCTACTGTGAGCCTAAACTAGAATACAAACAGGAAAATAAAAAGATCCAGCAAACTCAATGCTATTTGAAACCTAAAATGTTGCTTCAGACTGTGAGCAGAAGCAGCAAGGCGGCTGTTCTCAGTTTGCATAACTTGTTCCATATGTCGGCAGGTGAGGGAGCAAAGGAGCACAGGTTGCAGGGAGAAGCCCATGAATCGCTTCTGTCCAGCCCTCCTTGAGCTTCAGAGGTGCATTTTTTCAATAAGCTTTTTCTGTGACGCCATCACACCTGGCTCTGTAAGGCTAGTTTGTCTTTCAATCGCTACGCCTCTGATAATATCTCCCAGGGAGCACACGGCACAACAACATGATAACCCCTGCGGTTGTGACCAGAGAGCATATGTGGTGATTTCAGGGTTTAAACAGCCTCTTGAAGTGGAAAATACTCAGCACACAGACACCTAGTTATTTGTAACACGAAGTGAAGCAGGCAGGAGGAAGGCACTGTTGATGGTGGTTGAATAAATCCATTTCCCTCTCCAGTGTGTGGTCAGGGACAGGTCATGCTGTGAGAACTTCTGGGCCCTACCAAAATGTATCCTTCATAAATACCAGTGAGCCTGTAAAGTTTGGAGTACAATGTGCCATCTGATGCAGCACTGTCTGCTTCTGTGGGATACCCTTTTGCCAGTGAAGGTTTTCAGTTTTTAAAAACCTAACCCTGGCCTTTCCCAGTCCTGCATAATGGAGATACAAACTGTGTGGAGGCTGAAGTCTGTTCATCCTACCAGAAGTCTTTCTGTGGGATTTGATAAGGTTTCATACACTGCAGTGTTCTGTGTGTGCATTATTTAAGAAGGAATTAATTGCCCAAAACAACAAGGAAGATCCAGTACAGCAGCAAAGTCTGTCATACGACCCATCTGTCCTAAATGGTTCTAGGTAGTAAAGTGCACTGACAAAGCAGCAGCTGTTTACACCCCAGAAGTGGTTGCATTTTAGTGCCGACTAAAGACACGCATGGAGTGCACCTCTTTGTGTAAGAGCCGTTGATTCATGGAAGATATCATCACGTCAGTGCTGTCTCATCCCGGCAGCCCAAGGCCCTGGCAATGTCATTTTGAGAAATGCACACTTTGAGGCTGCTTTGTCTCCCAGATTACCTGCAAAATCTGTGTTACAGCCCGCTGGCTTTGGCCCCAACACAGAGACCAGATGGAGGGCTTTGTTGAAGAAGTATTTTTGTATCAAAAGGATTGGCATCATCCCCATCGCTTGAAGGTGTTTCTCATGCTTCAGAGTCATGTTTATTTTATTCTCATGCTGTACATCTACTTATTTTTTAATTCCTTCTAAAGTTCACTTCAAGGTTATGCCCCTACCAGATGGAAAAAGCACCTAATGGAAACACATGTAAGCTTGCATGAAAGCAACCCTGGATCCTCACTGGTTTATACATGCAAGAGAGCATTTGTTCCTACAGAGCAGACTCGCTGCTCAGCAATTCTGCTAGTTTGTCACTAAAAGTACCTATTACTGCTTGTTTTAGGTGAAGGCGTGAGGTGTCTGTCATAAGTGTGATACAGCTAGCACACAGGAGTTTCCCTCTTGCCCTGCTGTTTGGTTTATATCCTGAAGACAGAAATTTTGTAACTTTTTGTCTTGCGTAGCTGGAGATGGAATTGGAGACTTGTTCATCTTCAAATATAATGTGCTTTGAATCCTGCTGATTTTCAAATAACATCCTCTAGCAGTGAGTTTCGGGGGTTAATTATGGATTTCTGTAGTAGAATAAGGTGGTTGTGTGGGAACTATCTTGGTTCATGTGACTTTTTTTTTATCTGCTAACGTAAATCCTTCTAAGCAAGAGCCCTGCTACCTTTCTTCCAGAATTTGTGCAAAATGATTTTGGTAACCTGTGAAGTCAGGGGCATTTAATTCAAGATTTCTTTTCCTTGCCAGATATGAAATACCTTTCTCCTCTGATCTGTGCTGTCTTCATTGTCATGATCCCTCTCTGGGTTGCTATCGCCAAGCAAAGTCCTTCCCTTGCTGAAGTGCTGAAGTCTGGATGGCAGCCAGTCATTGTTGCAATGAGCATCAGCAGGTAAACTGAGGAACTGCTCCTGAGCCCACACGCATATGCACGCTGCAGAGAGACTCCATGCTCATTTAGAAAGCCATCAAAAGTGAAACTGGATGGGGCAGCAAAAGGGTATTTTTCCAGTGCTTCTCAGCTCCTAGTGGCCCTTCAACAGGCTGTGAGATAGCAGATAAAGAGCCCCCAGATGACTGGAAAAAGAAAGTCATCATTTGAAGTCTCACTCGCACATCCATGCACCATAGGGGTGCACACCAGGAAACCAAAAAGGGAGATGACGACCATCACAAATAGTCAGCCTTCAACCTCATTTTTATCTAGCTGTAAAGACAGAAGATTTGTGAATGGAGAGCCAGGTAGTTCATTCCACTGTGCCACATCTTTCAGACCCAGATGAGATCTGGGACAGAATTTTAAAAACAACCTGTGAAGACCAGTACAGAAGTGTAGCAAAACTTTTGGGAATGATGTAAAGCTTCCCTGGCTACTATCAGTTTTGCTCAAGGGTGGGCAAGGAGGTCTTCCTGATCTCATTATGCCATTAACAAAAACCGTAAGGTTATTTGTTGGTGAAAACTGAGCTGTAAAAGGAGTAAATGGGGAATGATCCAGCCCTGGCAATGGGGAAGAAGCTGTAACTCATCTCAGTGTGCTATTTTCACAGTGTAGGAATTGCCCTGCGAAGAGAGATTGTTCCACCCTCATTGCCTGTCCTTTTTTAACAGCATTGGTGGGCTCATCTTGGACAAAACTGTAACTGACCCAAACTTTGAAGGCATGGCAGTTTTCACACCTGTGATTAATGGTAGGTTGGGCAGGGGGGGTTGTATGCATGTATTTATTTATACCTCCCCCTGCTCCCCAAGCGTTACAGCATCCACTGTTACCCCTACACAGAGGTCCATATTCAAGTCCCTGCTCCCATCATGAGTGGAAGTGAAGCTGCTGGATCCCCAAGGTTAACAGCATCTGATAGTTGTCTCAGAGAGCTACGTTGACACCTTTACTTTCGTAACATCAAACCTACTAAAGGATGTCACAATAAATCCATTTTTCCTGTCTCTCTCCACTCAGCAATAAGAGCTGTGCAATCATCCCCTATACAGATTGTTGATAAAGATTAATATGTTGGGATAATATATGTGAATATATGTATATATAAAGGTTATATATATAGATTATATATAGGGATTTTTAACATATGTATATCAACATCTTTTGTGTGTATATTTACATTTGTTTGAAGCCTCACAGTATTTTCCTACACACACATACCAGTACAAACTGCTGGGGATCCAGGCGTCACTGAGGATCCACTGGGTTATTTTTCTGCAATTGTGATGTTCTTGCAGGCCAGGCCCGTTCCAGGGGAAAGCCACGTTTCTAGGGCAGGCTTGGCCTCATCCCACCCTCAAAGTGTGGTGTCCTCTTGCAGCGTCAGAGGGTGTCACCCAGCTGTCATCTTACTGGATCTGCATAGAAAGCCACCTTGCTGGCAAACTCTTTCCAGCATGGTTCGCCAAAAAGCCTGATTAGGAAAGTACGTCAAGAGTAATTTAGCTGAACAATGATTGACCCAGACATCGCTCTGTGGGGGCGGGTGACCTGTTTGGCAGAGCTGGTGGCAGTTATGCAGTGCTCCATGTCTTCGCACGAGTAGCTCTTCACTTTACATGTGCAGGGGACCTCTGCAAAGCATGGCAGTGCATGAATCAGAAAGCCCCCATCTTGAGCTATGTTGAGCTAGTCTTAGTATTTTCACTTTGATTCCGTTCTGGCAAATCTCACATTTAATGATGGAGCATTTCCTTCTTCAAGGAAGGGAAAACATGAGAAGCCTGTAGGATCTGGCTCACCGTTATCCTTTCTGTGGCATTCCTACCCTAAAAATAATCAGGGTGGTGGAGAATTGCTTCATAGATCATCGTACCTCTGTTTTCTGCTGGAAAACATAGCTGCTTTTTCATGTTTGCTAGAAGTAATCAGTCTGGAAGAAATTAATTGCCTTTTAATTACCTAACACATTTAGGCTCTGATTCATTCTCATATGATTCCTTCTCTTTTAATAAGTGTGCTAGATGCCTTCAAAATATAATCGCTCTCTGTGATGTTTGTTGTCTTTTAAACAATAATGGCTCTCTGGGTGAGTAAATCCAAGAAGTGGCCATGAGCAGCATCTGCCTTTGCCTGCGCTGCTTTCCCCAGGTGTTGCTCACAGACTGTGTCAAACCAGGTGCAATTACATCATCTTCAGAGGCCATGTGGCATTTACAGCTGGTGCCGGGAAGCAAAGGAAAATGTTTCCAATAAAGCAGTCAGAAGGAGATGGTCACTGGAGCCTTCCTGATTTTTAAGAGCTGTTCCTGCCAAGTGAATAGCGCAGCACCACCACGACATGTGAGATCAGGTTTTCTCTTTCTCTCACTGCTGCTTTCAGTGAGCTTGTAAGTGAATGCAGATTGACTCATCTTGGGCTAGGTTTTAGACTGATGTTTCCTGCTGCAGTAAAGATAGTTTACAAATTTACTGTGTTTTGTCCTCATAGGTGTTGGAGGGAACCTGGTCGCCATCCAGGCCAGCCGTATTTCCACATTCCTGCATTTCTGGAGCATGCCTGGTGTTTTGCCATACAAGATGAGGCAGAATTGGCCCAATCCCTGCACCACATTCTTCTCATCAGGTAGACCTTGAACCTTAGGTGTCTATGTCTCAAGGCGTGTCATCACAGATAGCTCCTTTGTCAAGCCGGGTTGGTGAAGGACTAGGAGGGTTTCAAAGGCAGAGCTCCCTTTCCTGCTTACAGGGAAGATACTCAGATTGGAGAGGAAGCATCTTTGCAGGGGGCAGCTTGAAAAAAAAAATGTGGTATACTTGCTCACTGGCATGCAAAGAAACTGGCCTTCAGGGAGCACTAAAGAAAGTAATTGAAAAAGAATCTCAGATTTTATGAAATACAATGCAATTTTAACCATGGCCAGCCTAGAGCCATCACCTGTGGACAGAGGGGTGAATAGAGCATAACTTTGCTGAAAATCAGTAACTCCTCCATCTTCAGAAATGGATAAACCTAAGCATCAGCAAAACTGGCTTTGGGTCTGTTGTCTTTTTAGATTGCAGGTTCCTCTTGATTTTCTCTGCTAGGTTGGGAGTTGCTGCTATTGCAGTTTGGGAAAGTGGGTTGCAGCAAGGCAGACCAGAAGCAGAGGGAGGCAGAGAGCAGCCAAGACAAGTACTCGGAAGAAGTGGAGTGGATCAGCATGGAGCACATCTTTGGCACATAGTTGCAGTGCTAGACAAAGCTGCTGGGCTGATAACTGCAGATGCTCCTGATCGCTGTGTGATCTAGAAGAGGTGTTGGCAACGTGGTTGGTGGGAGGAGACAGCCCCAAGTCTATGTACCAGCATTAAAATACACAACTACGCCCTCTCCTCCCCCCACTATCTGCAGCCACTGTCATCACTGTTTCTGTCTCTGACTTCCACAGAGGTGAATTCCAAGTCAGCCCGAGTCCTGTTCTTCCTGGTTATCCCAGGGCACCTTGTGTTCCTCTACACCATCCATCTGCTGCAGGGAGGCCACACGTCTCTGTCCTTCACCTTTGTGATGTTCTATCTGACTGCTGCTTTGCTACAGGTAAACCTCAACCTCAGCCAAAGGGAACCTCTCATACTGTGAAAACAAAACAGTGTCCAGGCTAAACAGGAGTCATGGTAAAACTTCCACTAGCAGCCCACATTTCCAGTCATTTCAGGTGTGCTTCCTACCAAGCATCATGTGTCTTCTGTGGATACAGTAATACTTCACCCAGACTGCCAGGGTTTGGTTTCCCCCATGAGCATGACTGCCTTTAAGAGTGAGTGAGGGGTCAGACAGGAGATGAAGAACAAGTTATCACCATCCACCGAGCTGCAGTAAGTGTGCAGGCACACACTTAGCAAGGGCGTACACCTCTTGCTGTAGGTGATAACTTGTTTTATCATGTTCACTCCTTGAGTCTCTGAGCCCCAAATATTTCTAGCCTGCCACTGGTTATCTCCATAAGGGTCAAGTGAGAGGCTGTGAACCCCACCCAGCAGGTTTCCCCACTCATTTTGGAAACCAGTTTCAGGTATCACAGAATCACAGAATGACAGAATGGTAGGGGTTGGAAGGGACCTCTGTGGGTCATCTAGTCCAACCCTCCTGCCGAAGCAGGGTCGCCTACAGCAGGCTGCACAGGACCTTGTCCAGGCGAGTCTTGAATATCTCCAGAGAAGAAGACTCCACAACCTCCCTGGGCAGCCTGTTCCAGTGCTCCGATCATGGTGAAGACCTAGGGATGCCTCTCGGCAGTGCCATACATGTCAAAAGTGAAGGGAAAATCCAG
>Ga0065711_1006455_pt1 | contig 17294 bp, 13 predicted proteins | sample Hoacrofraction12_FD_59098 | JGI IMG/M metagenome (GOLD analysis project Ga0065711, IMG submission 59098) | Hoatzin crop microbial communities from Cojedes, Venezuela - Epithelial fraction 12 v2 (version 2) | ecosystem: Host-associated > Birds > Digestive system > Esophagus > Crop | place... | reverse complement strand
GCTGAGGGAGCTGGGCTTGTTCAGCCTGAAGAAGAGAAGGCTGCGAGTGGACCTAATAAATGCTTATAAATATCTGAAGGGTGGGTGTCAGGAGGATGGGGCCAGACTCTTTTCAGTAGTGCCTAGCGACAGGACAAGGGGCAACGGGCACAAACTGAAGCACAGGAAGTTCTGTCTGAACATGAGGAAGAACTTCTTCCCTCTGAGGGTGATGGAGCACTGGAACAGGCTGCCCAGGGAGGTTGTGGAGTCTCTTTCGCTGGAGATATTCAAGACCCTCCTGGATGCGGTCCTGTGCAGCCTGCTGTAGGAGACCCTGCTTCGGCAGGAGGGTTGGACTAGATGTCCCACAGAGGTCCCTTCCAACCCCTACTATTCTGTGATTCTGTGAGAGACCCACACCTAGGAGGTGGGAGAAGAGAGCATCGCCTGCCCCACTTTCAGTCTGCCCCTACAGGTTGATGGTCAGTGCCCGTGCCAGAGTGGGGAGACTTAATTACCAGGATCTGCTTTGAGGAATATGGGCTCTCCTGGGTCACCAGTGAACCACACTTGGACTAACACAAAAGCCTTAGTAAGAGCATTTCACAGACTGATGTGCAAGCACAGCTGTTCTACAAGGGTTCATAAGTAAAAAGGTTGATAGGTAGTAGATAATTTCCTATCATGAATCTAACTTCATTACTGATTTATTTAAACTGGCCCAGATTTGTTCATGGTGGTGGGACAGTGAAAAATCATCTGGCAGAGGGCTTGGTGCAGCAGTCTAGGGCAGGGGCTAGAGAGAGTACATACCTAAGAGACAGCGAAGAGGCAAGAAGGTGGACATATGAAGGAACTGTCTTACCATAGCATCTTAGGAGAGAGAGAGAAGATATAAAACAGAGCTGTAAAAGCAGAAACAAAACAGAGTGAGATAAAAAGTTGTGCTTGGAAGCATCCCATGCATATTGACAGATGCTTTCCCGCTCACCTGAATTTGCAGCTCCCTGCTGTCCTCCCCGCAGAGCTGCTCCTCCATGCTAACCAACACACACAATTTTCTCTATATATGACGCTGATTTGCAGCAGCAATTCACCGCAGGCATTAGCGTGGCCAGAACACCCACTTTAATCGAGGTGTAACTACACACTACAGACTCTATCAAGCAAAACAACTGATGGATGGGACAACATGCAAACATAACCTAGAGGGATGGATCATAATAAGCCAAATCCTGTTCTACTTCTAGCAAAGAAATATTAAATAAAGTTGGTATAAAAGGATGGAAAACTCTCCATTCACGGGAGGGCTTGTTTTCCCTGAATGCCGGATTTAGCACTGTGGTGTCCCCTGGCCTGTATAAGATGCCTAAAAATAATTGCAGAGAATTCTCAATACTAAGAACATGTCTCTAGAAAAGACTGTCCTTACTCCTCAATTGATAGAGTCTGATTTACATTTGAAGCACTAAGTTTTAGCCGCTTTCCAAAATATTTTCCCAGCATTAACTCTGAACATTTATGCTGTCCAATTACATTTCAAAGAAATCTGTGACAAATATTCCTAGAACTGCTGCCTGAAATATCTTCCCTCTCAGCAATGTGGATATTAGTAATATTAACTCGTACAATACAAGTCATGTTTGCTTTACTCTGGTTATCTGATATCTAATTTTTATCTATCAGGGACAAGCCTTTATTACTTTGTAACTGTATCTCTTTTGTTTCCAACATATGTGAGACTACTGTGATGATGGAAATACATGCCCAGATTGCAAATATGAAACCCTCATACTTAAGCTCAAACTCACAAAAGATTTCCATTTCAAAACATACTGAGATTCACAGCCACTAAAGGCAAATGTGCCACACATCCGTGGACAGACAAATCCCATAAACTGACTCAGTGAATATTTTCCTTCCAAACATTTATCTGACACAGGCTGAAGGTCAAGCGTTTAGTTACAAATTCTCCTTCACCTCTACTGGATAAGATAATCTTTGTCTGTTTATTTTAAGCTGAAGGCTATTGGTACAATTCATTTTACTTAGAACTGTTGATCAAGAGTTCCCTGAACTGCTGAACTGGAGATTTTAATCCAGTTCAGATTACCTTGGTACACACATTAAGACCTCTCATTAAATACCTCTTTGTTACTCTGGACTAACAGCAATTTTAAACCAATGTATTTATTAGCTATTCCTCATTAAAACTCATTTTAATGTGGCAGGTAACCATGATATTTGAATTGGTTTAATTTTTCCTGTACAAACAGAGTGCAATCAGATAGCAAGTAGTTTTCCTGTGTCTTCATGCTAAACAGAGCAGAATGGAAGTTAAGAGAACAAAGAAATAAAAAAGGAAGGTCCTTCAGAATTAATTTTCTTACCTTCATTCAGTTCCAACATCTAAAGGTCATCTCTCATTTTAAGCACACCATGATACACCAGATCTAAAGAAATATTCCATATTATTGTGAAAATATGCCTGTGTTACAATTAAACACTTCATTACATTGCTACAACTATTTTTTAAGTTTAGGTTAATTTGTATGAGAATTTAATAAAATGTAATTTAGTAAAAATGCATTTAATTTTCTACATTTCCACCACACATTGACAGCACAGTTGAAATGGTTTCCTCCAAGTACATGTGAAACCACTGAGATTTGGAATAGTTAATATCAGCTTACCTGATTTCTCTTGACATAGATGATTATCTTCAGAGCCTATATGAAACTGGAGGTTATTGCAAGGTCTTAATAATCACTTTATGAAAGACTTTGAGTAGACAGCCTTGATAATCTTGCCTTGAAATCCTGTGAAAATTTTTATCCTAATCCCAGAAGGACTAACTAGAAGTAACACAATCATAAGCACACAAAACGCCCGTTGAATCCCACATGGAAAGGCTCTGTGGTAGGTCAGGTGAGGACTGGAAGCTCCTTTTGGCAGTAATGACTCAAAGTGCAGAGCAGAAAGGATTTTTTTCCCTTTTAAAGGGACAGCTCATCTTACTGCAATGAGGCCAATGTCACCTTTGATGGTGAGAGGTAGGCCAGGGTGAGGTCCTCAGGCAAAGCTTTAGCCATCCTCCGAGGAGCGATTTAAACAAGGGACAATGTCGAGAGGACAGAGAAGAAACCTGGATCTTAACTGTAGAAAATCAAAAGGAACAAAATTACAGTTAAACCAGAAAATTCCCTGGCATTGTGGTTAAGTGGCGAGGAAGGAAGAGAGATCTGGTCACAGCAATGACACGGGGCAATTTTGGTGATGCTGGGTGATGTTTAGTAGTATCCAAGAGATGATCACTATTGGAAGCAGTGGGTGAAATTCTGCTCCCATTTACTCTAGTGGACTGCAAGTGACTCCTCGGAAACCAGTGAATTTAGATGCAACACTGTTAAAAGCAGATAATCATCTATTCAGTAGTTTTGTCATAAGCCACCACACACCTCAGTGTGTGAATTAATTCAAATCCTTGTAACAATTAAAAAAAGAAAACCTAAATGCATTCACAGTCAGTCCGTGAAATAAAAAGTGCTCTAGGGACCCACCCAAAACCTCAACAGAGAAATATTCTGACCCTTGTTAGAAAGGGAGAGGGTAACGAGGAGCCAGCAGGTGAGATGCACAGGATGGCTGCATACAAACTGTCAGTTGGGAATGGTTCTGCTTGGGAAAGGTTGGGGTTGCTGGTCTGGAGCATTCTGGAATTGTTGTATCAATGTCATGGCCCTACAAATACCATGGAAATGTCGGTTGCAGGGCTTCCCAGCACTACTTCATTTATTACTGTAGATACTACCTGGGTAACTAGTGTGTCATCAGACTTTTTTTGTCACTTGTCCTTGTTTAATTGTGTTGTCCCATCTTGCACTTCCACCAGTTAAGGTGAAGAATGCTGTGATGTTACCAAAGAATGAAGAAACTTACTGCAGTGGCTAAAACGCTGCAACCTTCCAGCATGTCAGATACGAGAAAGTGATTGTGCTGCTTTCAGGTTTTAGCCCTACTGTTTGGGGGGTCCTGGTTTCCCACAGAAAAGGTGTTTAGAGGATTGCGTTATGTGTGCACAGAAAGGCTGTGTCTCTGTCTCTCCAACAATCCTGTCTTCACCAAGAACTGCAAAAGCTGGAAGGCAACTGCAGCCACGTTTAGCAGAGTTATAGCTGGCAAATATGACGCTGACATATGTGCGTGCACAATCTTACCTTTGTTTCCTTTCACTCTGCCTTTCATGAAAAAAACCTTATCCAGTGGGATGTCAGTGCATCTAAAACTATCGCATTCTGCATGGAAGTTCTTGGTGTGACAAAAGAAAAATTTTCATGAGTCATAACTAGAATGCTGCAGCTTGAGGAATATAGAAACACCTTTTTATTGACAAGACTTACTTTTACAGATTTAATTACCAGTTGCTCAATATCTCATCAAGAAGCCTGGGATGAAAGTCCTCTCTGTAACAGCTGACAAAACCAACTATAGCCAGGAAAATATGTGCGCCGGGAGCAGTTCCAACTGTTTGATGTTTGGCTATGAAGATAATTTGACTTTCAGCAGGTTTTACTTCATGCTGTGTTTTACCCTGGGACTCTGTAATTTTAACTTTCCTCAGCTGCAAGCGATGCTCAGGTGACCGGGGAGGGGGCTATTGTTCAGCCCCAACTTTGACCCCTGGGGACAATGCTGTGTTCTCACTCAGAGCATCACTCCGAGCAAGGCGCTTTCTCAGGAGTATACCCTTTACGCGCCTCCTTTTGCCAGCGTCTCTTTGTGTGACACCACTTTGTCCATAACTGGCATCCCAAAATCCAGAACAGGAAAAGAAGTCCTTTTTTTGCGTCTTCCTAGTAACACAGTACAGGCACATGATTCATATAAATTACGGAGTAAATGCAACCATTTGCTGAAGGCTGCGCAGGGTAGCGCCCTGCTAACGCAATTTAAATAAACACATGTTCAAGGCAAATGCCTGTGATTTGTCTGTAAGAGAGAGGAGAGTGTGGTGTGAAGTTCTGGGAAGGAGGGAGAAAACACAGTCTGAATGTTGGTGCTTTAGCTCTCTGTGGGCTGAGAACACAGTGTGGAAGTGAGGCACTACTTCCGTGTGGCTTTTTCCTTAGACATTTTAAACACACGCTTCGACGTAGCAGTTGCAATATGCGTGAATGACTGCGAGGGCTCCAGCCATAAGTTCTTGTGANCTGACCCAGAGTCAGTACCCAACAACCACTCCCACCCGCTCTGTCCCAGTCTGTCCATGTCCTCAGGATCGCACCCTGGCTGGGCTGTAAACCATCCCTGCTCCCAAAGACGAGCTGTGGCACATGGCACATGACACTGTCATACTTAAAGCAACCTGCAAACCTACTTATCTCATACACCTAGGAGGAGAACATACCCAGCTGTACTTCTCTCATCACATGCTAAACTGCAACAGAGAACGAAGCACTTATTTAAAAAAGAACAATCAAGCCAACTTAATCCAAGCTTGCACCAGAGAACTGAAGTTTTATCTTCAGTTACACTTTATTATACTACGGTAAACACTTCCAGGAGAACACCTTTGAGTAATTGTTTAATTAACTTTGTTTAGAAAAATATCAACTGTGTAAATTATATATTTTTCTAAAAACGCCTGATTACAATTTAACATCTCTCCTTTAGTCCTCTGCCATTACATTTTTACGAGACATTCAGTTTATTTTATTGAGAAATGTACTAGCTCTATAAAGTTTCTTTTCATTTGCACTTCATTTCACATTAGCAATATTCTTCTGATTGTATTTTATTTATTTTTGCACAAACTTTATTAAGGATCATTCTCAAAATGTAATAAAGTTTCTTATTATTCTTCTTTTAGAAAAAGAAAACAAATTTCATCTCTTAAAAGATGAATCATAGAATCATAGAATCATTTAGGTTGGAAAAGACCTTTAAGGTCATCAGGTCCAACCATTAACCTAACACTACCAAGTCCATCACTAAACCATGTCCCTAAGTGCCACATTTGCACGTCTTTTAAATACCTCCAAGGGTGGTGACTCCACCACTTCCCTGGGAAGCCTGTTCCAGTGCTTGATGACCCTTTTGGTAGAGAAATTCTTCCTAATATCCAATCTATATCTCCCCTGATGCAACTTGAGGCCGTTGCCTCTTGTCCGGTTGCTAGTTACCTGGGAGAAGAGACCAACACCTGCCTCACTACAACCTCCTTTCAGGTAGCTGTAGAGGGCAATAAGGTCTCCCCTCAGCCTTCTCTCCTCTAGACTAAACAGCCCCAGCTCCCTCAGCCTCTCCTCATAAGACTTCTTCTACAGACCCTTCACCAGCCTCGTTGCCCTTCTCTGGATGCCCTCCAGCACCTCAATGTCCTTTGCGCAGTGAGGGGACCAAAACTGGACACAGTACTCCAGGTGTGGTCTCACCAATGCCAAGTACAAGGGCACAATCACCTCCCTGCTCCTGCTGGCCACACTATTCCTGATACAAGCCAGGATGCCACTGGCCACCTTGTCCACCTGGGCACACTGCTGGCTCATGTTCAGCCGGCTGTCAACCAACACCCCAAGATCTTTTTCCACTGGGCAGCTTTCCAGCCACTCTTCCCCAAGCCTGTAGTGTTGCATGGAGTTGCAGTGACCCAAGTACCAGAAACGGCATTTGGCCTTGTTGAATCTCTATTATGTATTTATTATATAAACATTTGTTTAATTCTGTTCATAGGAATTCTTTCCCATTTCAAGGAATTTATTCAGAATTATAAATTAATCCTGTCCTTTGTAACAATTTTTTTTAAAATTTTTCTTATTAATGTTTTTCCAAGGTTTATGATATCACAAAAACTCCTGAAAAAATGAGCACTAAATGCTACAGCCATTCAGTTTGACTGCTTCCAGTAAGAATGTTTTTTATATTTCTATGTCTAAAGTAGTGAAATATTTCCTTTAAAGTGTCTGACATTGTAAAACTTTAAAGAATTCATGCACATTGTTAAGGAAGGAAGGAAAAGAAAAGAGACGGGAAAAAAAGGAGGCATGGAAATTATGAAAATATGTAGTGACAATAGGTGTGAGGTTATTGCAGCTTACCCGGAAAAGGACTATGAGATGCTTTTGCTGTATTCCTTGTCAGAAACTCATCTCAGCTGGAAAATCAGAAAGATGTTGCTTCTCAGAAACACTTGTTTTCTGTCACAAGAACTTTGTTTCACTTATTTAAATGGGCCACGGTTTCTGCACCAGGGACACCCAGAATTTCATCAGCTGAAGGTTGCCACTGCTTGCTCCATGGGAGATGCGTTAAGTGTGTAAGAACTGAGTAGCTGGGTGCTACTCCATTCCGCAGCATGTTGTGGCAAGAAAAAATAAAGCAGAGGCAGATGGGCTGCTTGGGTTGATAGAGCAAAACATCTTTAGTGAGATATGCTCTTTGTACAGTCTTGAAGAGAACAAAGCCATTGCAATCATCTCTCTGCATAGCTGTGCCACCAAATGTTCACCACAGTGTAAATGCTTCTCCAGAAGAGCAGGGAGCACAACTGCTGCTGTAGTGACTGCATAGCTCTGTTTTCCTCTCCCTAAAGCAAAGTGGGAATTGCAGGGAATATGCAGAGTCCGAAAACCAGTTAGTCCTTGGTGCACTCCTTTTTTGTTCTTCTCTGCATTTTGTATACGTCCCATGAGATTTTCTCAGACCCATGCAATACTTTGCACTGCTCTTTTGAAGCTTCCAAAGACAACAGATAGTGATCAAGCACTCTGCATTTGTAAATCTAGAGACCTGTAAACCTTTGGTTAGTTACAGAGAAGTTGCAGTGGTCCAGAACTTACTTAGAAAATATTTAATGTTTTATCCAGTGTTGTTATTTCTGATATGTCAGACACATAACAGGTTCCATCAAACCTGCCCAAAAATTCATAGCACATCTTACATTTCCTTCTTTTTCCATAATCACTGGTTTGTATTCTGCTGACCATCTGCATCTGACACAAGGAAGCCAGAGAGAAGCTGTGGTGCTGTCCCAAGCTCGCTGGGCTACCAGCCACCAGGACAATGTGCCTGAAAGAGAGGTCTTAGAAGGCAATTTCTTTTAAAGGCAGTGTATCTCTCCTGCTGCTGTGTGCCATGGGACTTGGCTTTCCTGCTTCCTTCCCTTCTCTGTGATCCAAGAGGATGCTCCATGTTAATCAAGAGACCATTTAATTTGAGCTAGTTTTCAAGACTCCGAACAGCTTTGAAAATCGAAGCTCTCTTATAAGCATCCTGAGAAGAAAGAGAAGGATATACTGAGAAACATCTCTCCCAACACTGTTGCTTGTGCCATACTGGATGCATCGATATTTACCCTTTCTAAACTGTTAAGTCTTCTTCTTGCTCTGCTTAGGCAGGGGACAACTATACGTGACTTCATATAGATGCCAGCAGCGCCTTGACGGGAAAGCTCCCTGCATATAAGCGGGGCTTTGCCTGAGGATAAGTGTCATGTCTTGTTCCCATTTTAGCATCCATTTCTTAAAAGATCAGACCCAGTGCCTTACTAAAATCCAGTGATTTGGCGTGCTTATGTATCTGGGTAACAGCCAAGGGGAAATTTTAATGCAATGTATTTCAGTTCAGGTGAACAAAAGCTGAGTAGTTCAGCTATTGTGTCTGCGGAACGCTCATTTAAATGTCATTGCTGTGGCTGTCTGCTTTTCTTTGCAAAAGAATTCTGCTGCGGGATTGCTGTTCAGTTCAAAGTGGGACCTTCACCACTAAGTAAATAACGATGATGCGTGGTAATACTGTCGGTAAAAGGATGTGAATACATCTGAAGTGCCTTTGTGTTTGCCTTGAAAGAAATGCAGGGACTAAAGAAAACGTTATTGTTGTACATAGTCTTTAGAGCTGTGTGGAAAACTGAACCCAAGAGACTCAGAATTCCTCACTCTGGTGCATTAGTTTAAAAAAATACTGTGAATCTTTGGAAAAAATTCTAGAACTTGGGTGTAAGACCTTGGCACTGATCCTAGTTGCATTGATCCATTTAAAAAAAAAAGAAACAAAACACCAAACCCACTATAACTGGGTGTTCTAGTTCTACAGGATTTTTTCGTTATTCCCAATTTACAGGGATATAGAAGTGGTAGAAGAAACTGGAATAGATGCTGAATAATTTTTTACCTACCACAAAAATTTAAGAAACAATTTTATGATTGCTTTTCAAGTGTTGAACAGAGCTGGTTCCTTGGTGACAATCGTGATGCTGAAGTCACAGGGAATGTCTTCAAAATTTCTCACTGGGTCCAGCGATATTTTTGGGCAGAGGTGATATCTCATATGCTCTTGTCCTGTCTCATTCAGGACAGCTACCTTTCAGCCTTTTCTCCAAACTGACAGGATGGGATTCATATCATCTTGTTTAGCAATTTGAAAGATGTGCTTTTGTCCAAGCTGGTCATCTTCAACTCTGTAGTTAAGAAAGATGCCCGTTAGAGACCAGCATCTTCTGAGAGAGGGTCATTTAATGTAGGACTGACTGGACCATGCTGTGAAAAGTGCTGATTTTCCTCCACTAATTGCAAAAGGGGTCTAACAAGATCAGAAACTGGTATCTTGGACTTGATGTTGAACCTTCATGCGACTGTCGTCACTGAGAGAAATCAAACCCTCTCAGCCAGAGAGGCTGTGCAATGTCCCTCTCCTCCCACACGTACCAATCCTCCTGTAACACTGTGAGCCAAGCAAATTCAGTCGTGCGCATCTGCATCCACCCTCTGTGCCTCTTCCAGGGAAACATGGCACCTTCCAAACCAGTAGTTAGGACCAAAAAAACTACAAACCTGGTATATTTGTGTTCTAATATGATTAAAATGCTATCTGCAGCCAAAACTACCAACAGAACCATTTGTAGTAAAGATATTTGGGGTGAATTTTCCTCCTGTTTGTGTAAGAGGGCAAGACATTGTAAATGGTCCACACTGTCCACAGTGCTGCTGAGAGGCAAGCAAGCAGCCTTCTGGGGGTTGTACACATCAGGAAGACGGACAGACAGACGAAGAGGTGAGGCCAAGACTGCACAGAAATGCAGCAACGGAACCAGGGGAAGGATGCAGGAAACTGAGCTCCCGACCTAACCCTGTAGCCAGCTGTGAAATTCCCTGCGGAGAATATTCAGAGCAGCCTTGTGCCATTACTATGTCCTCTATACATTTTGCATGCAACTTCATCAAATTTTAGCATGTTAATGTCTCTAATGTGAATGCATTTACCCCTAGTTTTCATTTTCCCCACACACAATCATCAAAGCCATATAAGTTGCACGGCCACTAAATCAAAAGAAGTCACAGATAATGGGATCTACTGTGTGTGACACTATAACAGGACTAGCTGTGGAAGGCAGATAAAGTCTACTTGCAGCTATAAGCTCCGTCCTGCACGTGTGAAGTCAAAAACATCTTTGGCAATGTCTTTCCTGGAGGGACATTTGACACAGTGTTCCTTGAATATGTATGAATATATCTCAAGCTAAATGAAAAGACATTCCTCCACATCATATTTGAAATTTCTATTTATTAATAAGTGGTGCAGTTTTTAAAGACAGAACATAAAAAATCAGTTAAGAAGTATTGTTTGCATAATATATTGAAATAAACATATTAAAGTTGTTCAAATATTGGACAGTGCCAGAATATAAATTACACATACAGTTTAAAAATTACAATAAATAATATTATAAAGAGCACTAAAGGCCACTTGTATAAAAGTTGTGTTCCCTTGTCAGCCAGAATCTGAAAAGCATCTTTGTAGCATGGAGAAAATTTCAGTGAGCAAGGCACAAATACTAGTAATAATAAGATGCCATAACTAGAAAACAAAATGCAGTTGGCCATGTAACCTTCAGTCTCAGCGTATTCTTGAGGATGGAAATGGGATTCCACTTCTAGCATTTTGCTTCACTTCAGCAGGAAGCTACTAAAAGCTGAATTGGGAAGGACAAGATCTTACAGCCTAAATAATCAGAAGCCACAGGGATACCCAGCATCTTCATTCCCCCAATGCCTGGTAAAACACTTGAAAATGACGCCTTTTTCCTCTGCACCTCTGAAAATGGTCTTCAACAGCGAAGGCCCACATTCTGCGTGCCTCCTGAAAAGCGGTATCACACCAAATTCGTGAGGTGCTCTAGAAAATTTAGGTTCTCAGCTCTTAGGCACCTAAAACTTAGCAGAGGGGGCTGTGGGGTGCAAGGAATCAAGATCCAGCTCTTTCTCACATGCTCTGGACGAAGCGGGACAAATTGAGTTCTTACCTAGGCAGATGTGACACCACTGCCACAACTGGGCTCCCAGCAGGGCTGAATTTGCTGCTTAATCTGCATTTTCTGATTGCTTTAGGCTGTGATCTTGTGAACTGATTGGACCTCGGTGCCCTCCTGAAGGCCACAAGTCAGCAGCCCTGCTACGCACGGGTTCAGGTGGGAATTAGTTTGTGGTGCTGCTGGGCCACGATTTGAAGCAGAAAAATTTCAAACTATTTCCACTCTGAACCGTAACAATGCAGCAAAATTACAGATAAGAACAGAGCAAATATAGCCAAAGGCAGTTTAGGGACTTTTTAATCAATGTTTCCATGTGCTGAGTTCCCTTTTATTTTGACAGGAGCCAGACTGATTAATTCAGTGCAGGGAAAAGCCAAGGCAAGGACAACAGCCGTTACCTGATTAGATTTTTTTTAAAGGACCAGCTCGTTAAATGGAGCATAAATGACATTTTCTATACCTGCATACTTTAGCCAAACGTTCACTTCTGCCTCAGCGAAATATTCTCATTCTGAATCTAAAGTGAGGAAGCTTGATTGATACAGTCCATAGAAAAGGCTAACCTGAAGGTGGGTCAGCTGCTGAGCGCGCACAGTGCAGGGCAGCCCGAATCCCTCTTTCTCTGGGGCTGCACTCTGTGTGCAGTGAAGACTCATCCAAGTCTCTGCCCTTGCTTGGGTGTTCTGTTGGAACAAGCATGCCTTTGTGTAATGAGATGATTTATGGTTTTCATCCAGGTTTAATACTGAGAAAAGACTTCCTTTAGGTGACCTGGCATGGAGAGATTAGAAAAGTGAACTGAAGTACTTGAGGGGGAATTGCGCAGGGAGCTGCATGGCATAGCCACTGTCAAAGACAGTCACAAACAAACTTCTCAGATTGCACTTGGGTTTTGGCTGCCTTGATTTTTGATTGCTCGGATCTAGAAAGCGTATTAAGAAGGACCAAACTCAAATGAAATCAGTAGGAATGCCAGGCACTTGACATATAACAAAAGTGAAGCCTGCTTGTCTAGCACATACATACACCAATTTCAGAAGTCTAGCAATGTTAAAGTCAGCTTTCATTCATCCATTTGTCATGTGAAGGTTAAATCTTACGAGTTACTACAGACATGTGTAACTATATCAGAAAACTTGTAGCAGGCGCAATGCTGGTATTTCCAAGAATTACTGATGGCCAAAGAACTCCTCTGAATACACCAAATTATAATGAATTACACTTCTGTCAGCTAGTTTTATTCTCTTCAAGTTTAGCCATGAATCTGCATTGAATACAGATTATCTTTCAGTTCAATAGCTATTTTGTCAATTAAGTAATTACCAAAATTGTGCCTCATATCATCATAGTTACTGGCCTCAGAACAGTTCCATAGACTCAGCCCAGTCTTCAAAGGCTGTAACTGGTCTGCATTATTTACTCAAGTAACAGCAATTTGTTCTCCCTTAAGACCTGTCCCAGAAGGATGTATCATGATTTATCTGCAGAAATAGATGAAGTAAGAAGATCCTAATCCTTTAGATGTCTCTTTAAATAGACAATGAAGATGAAGACAATGCCTGTAACTGGAAGAGAATAGAAGCCCGCTGGATGGAATGTCTGTTATGAGATGTCAACGATACTGGGGAATTAAACATAAAGTTTACTACAGTGAGCAAAACCCCACAAGGTATCTTCCATTGAAGTGCACCCTCTCCAGGCCTGTGCAACACCCAGTTACATACGAGAAGCCAGTAAAGTGTATCTCTGTCTTGTGCTCTGATTGGATGTGCCAGCAATGCTCAGCTGTGCAGCTGCAGTGCAATGTAAGCCGTCATGACAGAAAGTTCACTTTCTAACATCGTACATGGGCCAAATTCTCGTGGCTTTGTTGGTCAGTGCTCTAGCCATGGTGGTGAAGCCACTGGGTGGAGTCATAGGGGTCGTTCTCAAGAGGAGGTGGACATGAGCCATGGTGGCACCTTGGATCACTGGGGTAGGGGTGAGAGCCTTCCCACTGACAGTGGGCGTCTGATCAGCTGACATCTAAGCAAGTCACCCTCTGCTCCCTTTGAAGTTGATAGAAATTTGGTCATTGTAGATAACTGAGTTAAAGATGGCATTAACCTCATCCTAAAGCTGATGTGTGCTTTGGATCTTGTACCCTGTGCTCACCAACTGTACTGAGCAGTTTTCCATTAGCTGTAAAACGGGCATAGCCATCGAACTTGACATTGAACGTATGGTATTTCATGGACACCTGCACTGACATCAGATGAATCCTGCCTAGGATATTTGGACAGGCTAGTTTCAGCTATATAGATCCTACATTCCCGCTGTAGTGGTGAGATCTTTGATGCATTTCTGCCCTATTCCCACTGGGTTGGATTGTTTTCCTGCTCTCCCTCAACATATTTCCAATTCCGATGAAAAAATATGTGGCAGAGGCCTAGGGAGCATACTTATTCCTCTGTTGCTCAAGGACAGGTGACAAAAATGGTATTTATTTACTTGTACATTGATCTTAAATATGGCAAACATTCATGGATTTGGAGCAGTCCATTTCCAAGAGACACTGTAAACAGAGAGAAACGGATCCTGAAAGCACCCCACATTGTGGAACTCCCAGCGAACAGAATAGTGATGCTCTGCACACCTGAGGAGCAAAAAGCACTTGTCAAATATCAGTGAATTGAGCCTTACAACCTGTATGTTTGTATGGAAGTATAACTCCCAATTAACAGAATGGGAAACCGAGGCATAGTTACATTATGCAGCTTACTTAGGAGATGTAAGTAAGTCAATAAAAGAGTGGAGTGTATAAACCTGGAGTTCCCTACACTGAGCAACATTGTTTTTGGAACAGAAAGAAAATTTGGCCACATAAGTAACAAATGGGCTGAGCAAAAGATTTTCCACAAAATAGCATTATAGTCACGCTTCAAGCAATTTTCTAAACACCAGTCAAGATTTTCAAAGTAGTTTAAGGGATTTATACTTACATTTTACAATAAATAAATATACCCATGACCAATCCCAGGAGGTGGCTTTGGTAATTTTAATTCTATCTCTAATTTCATTTTGACATTATATTTCATGGGTAGTTGTAGTTGTATAATGGATCACATGAGAAATGTTTAATTTACAAAACAATTTCAGTGCAGTTATTTACTTTGACTCAGCTTTTTCCCTGCTTTGAATATTAGATGTTCTTGGCTAGGTTTTGTAGAGAATCATTTACCTATATTGGAAAATGGATTCAGACGTTATGTTTCCACAAAGGGATACTACTCCTGAAAATACTTTTTACTTTGCTGCTCTGTTTACAAAATTTAGCAAGCACCACCATATCTTGCCTGTTATCAATTCACCATTGTTGTATTGAAGAGTATCAGATAGATATGTATCATAGAAGAAATCAGCTGTACCATTTATATAGGGTAAAGTCATGCAAATCATGCTCAAAACTAAGCTTTTTAGTTTTGGTAGCATGAAAAAAACTGCATTAGTAAATCGTATGAAATGGTGCAGAATGACTACCACTAATATCACATGCATCTTATGCAGCCATTGGTGTTTCGAACTAGTAAGCTTTGGGTGTAGAGTACGTGAGATATACAAAGTATGCTTACATTACATGGAGAAGTCAGCCAGTGACTGCCCCCACACGCACTTTTAAACTGGCTTATTTGAAGGGGTCCATATTGAATCTGAAATCCCATCTCCTGTAGAAGACAAAGGCATGGAGCCACTTGGTGTGAAAGGGTCAGTGTCTGTGTCCGTTTCCCCCTCTGCTAGGTAACGTTTCTCTCTCATCCACGCTGATCCCCCGTTGGGGCCAAACGGGAAGTCGTCTCTGTCTTGGGAGATACTGAAGCCACTTGGGGAGCGCTCAAGTTCCTCATGGTTGACGGAGAGAAGGGATAATGGAGTATCACTGTCTCTTGTTAAGCTCCTTCTCTGCCTTGGAGACACCTTGTCTGAGTAAGGGCTTTGTAAGTCTCCTTGAGAGTGGTAGCTAACCTGGGAGTCCATTAATGTAAATATAGGCAGAACTGTTGGCCTTTCTGCATATGAAGTTGAGGAAGGTGTGGCTTGCACTTTCCCAGAGTTCTGCCCACCTATTGATAAAGGTTGTGAATGAGTCATACGATCACGTGCTGAGAAACCAAAAGGACTGACTTTGTTGACTGGAACCTGCTGGAAGTTGTAAGGAGTTTCATGAGCACACTGCTCAGTGTATTTATATATTATTGTTTTTAATTCAGAATATTTGTTTTCTTCTCTCTTCTCCTTTGCAGGAGAAGCAGTTTCTTTCAATGGACTTATCTCAGCGACTTGTATTTGCAGCTGTTCCATATGATGCATATGCATATCAACAAGAAAATCCAGCTTCTTCCCCATGTCATTAACCTGAAAAACACCAATGTTATGGTATTGTCTCAAGTCAGTTGTTCAATTAAAAAGTCTATCTATGCTCCCATAGGAGCACTGCCCCCGTCAATGGTGTTCTGCCATCTTTATTGGTCATAAAGGTAATTACAGGTAATCATAACTTTCCCTTGGAAACTTAACTGCAGTGGAAGCCAGTTTATCCTCTAACTGCTTCAAATTAAGAAGATCCATCCCTATGAACTGTGCCAAAAAGATTCTGAGAGTTGCTGGATATTTAGAAGTCCAGCATCCAACAGCAGTCTACAGCATTATGACCAAAGTCTTGATACCATACGGTAAATAGCTATTACCAAAATACAACAGATGCAATTACCTTTGTACACAGACCTACTCTCTAACTCTTCATAGTCCCATGACATCAGGGTTAAATATCAGGACTAATTTCCTTTCTCTTTTGATAGTGCTTTGTGCCTGAACATTTGTATTCCATGAAAGGAACTGGTATGAATCAGCGCCTCTTGCCTCCATCTTAGTTATGTATTTAAAAATTAGAAGGTCTTGCCTTGCTAAGCAATAGGATAGGATGCACAAAGAGGGCCCAAAAATACCTGTGGAGGCAATCCTTTTGAGTACCAGACCCTGCAAAAGAAGGTGGTGCTCACAGCAAACACCAGAAATGATGAGTATGGATTTTAAGGGAATGAAAAAGTAAACATCATGGTTAGGGTCTTCCTGCCGTATATAATGATATTGCTTCAAGAGGTTTCAAAGTGCACACTTCCCAGTTAATTAAATTCTTTCATAAAAACTAACAACGTAGTTTTGTCATCATTATTACAAGATCTGTATGAGTCTTGATTGCCAACAGTACAAATCTGCCTGGGTCAGCTAAAGACTCACACAAAATTTATGTCAGCTTTATCGTTTCTGTGCAACCGCCTCAGCCTCCATCACTGTCATGAAATTACTTACCTGTCGTTCAACTTTAACAAATTTGCCCATCATACTTTGGTCTTCAGTATCTGCTGTAGATGCTTTGGCTACATATGGATCATTTCTATAAATAATTAATAACTCTATTAGTGTTTAATTTTTCTTTGCAACACAGTAAGTAATTTATATCAGAAAACTGAATTATTATCTTGGTGGTATATTCATATAGCTCTTTGGAACTCTATTTAAGAAAAGACTGAATATAGTTATTTATCATACAATACAAACAGGAGCAAAAGTCCATTCTATGTGATTGCAATGTATTTCTAGAAAAATATATTCCTGATTTTTAATTTAAAATTATTTTGGTTCAAAGTTAAGATTAAGATTAAAAAAAGCAAAAGCAAACAAAAAGTTCAAAATGAAAGTGAAATTAATCTCAGACTTGGTGGAATGATTTCTTTGTGGAAAATGCTGGGATAGTATAGATAGTGGGTCTACAGACAGCCATGTGTTTTTAAATCTAATCCTTTATAATATGTGTCTTTGAAGACTGAATCTGAGTTTCAAGGTTTAGTGTTGTTTTTTTTTTCTCAATTTCATTAAAAATGATAATAAGAGGCAGAGACTGGAAATGCTGAAAAGAGGCAGTCAGGCCTGGAGATTTAAAGTAGATTCCAGTATAAATTTTCTTCTG
>Ga0065711_1040043_pt1 | contig 17295 bp, 10 predicted proteins | sample Hoacrofraction12_FD_59098 | JGI IMG/M metagenome (GOLD analysis project Ga0065711, IMG submission 59098) | Hoatzin crop microbial communities from Cojedes, Venezuela - Epithelial fraction 12 v2 (version 2) | ecosystem: Host-associated > Birds > Digestive system > Esophagus > Crop | place... | reverse complement strand
GGGTGGGTGTCAGGAGGATGGGGCCAAGCTCTTTTCAGTGGTGCCCAGTGACAGGACAAGGGGCAATGGGCACAAACTGAAGCACGGGAAGTTCCGTCTGAACATGAGGAAGAACTTCTTCCCTCTGACGGTGACGGAGCACTGGAACAGGCTGCCCAGCGAGGCTGTGGAGTCTCCTTCTCTGGAGATATTCAAGACCCGCCTGGACAAGGGCCTGTGCAGCCTGCTGTAGGTGACCCTGCTTCTGCAGAGGGGTTGGACTAGATGACCCACAGAGGTCCCTTCCAACCCCTACCATTCTGTGATTCGGTGATCTGCAAATACTTAAATCCAGGGGTGGTTTCAGCATTGAAATGAACAGTTTACATATTGGCAGTCCTGCAGATTTGTGAGCTGAATGCCACAGGAGTGTCTTTGGATACCCCCTTACCTGCATTTGGAGCTGCTGTCACCAGGTAACGGAGAAATCAATCTGTCCTTATAAAATTCTCTAGAGCACAGAGTAAGAAATTCAGACACTAGCAAAAGCTGGAGACTCCCTTCTTATGAGTGGGAAGAGATCACAGCAATACTTACTGAAGTGAATTATTTAAATTAGTCATTTGAAGACAAAGGTTCTTTGCAACTTAATCAACAAAACCTACTCAGCAGCTTTGAGTGCATTGTCTAACACAGTAGAGGCAGCTGTTGCTGAATGGCAATATTCTCTGTTACGCACAGAGGAAACTAGTCTGTTTATTTGTGGATTTGGGCTAGACAGACTAATCCTTCCTAATCTCATTCTGGAATTATCTGGTTCATTATCTCTTCCTTTTTTATTTTGCTAGTCATCTGCATCTTTTACATCATGACCTCACCTGTCAGAAAAAGATTAGCCCATGCTCTTTCACCAAGTGAAATGGTTATGCAAACATTTGGGTAGGAAGTCAAACCACACAGCATTGTATGCACATGTGCAGGTGTGTATTTTCTTTTTTTCACAGCACACATCAGAGCCTGTCTACCATGCATCATCTAGCAAAACTGGGAAGAGCAAAGAATGACATCTTCCTCCAGTCCAGCTGGGGTTCCTTTGCCAAGAAAAGGCATAAGGAGTTTTGTGCATGTAGCAAATAAAGTAGTGGAAACAGAACAGAAAGGCACCAGAAGGAAATCTCCCCCACATACTCTGTCATTGTATTTTGTTGAAAACCACGGCTGCTAACCTCGCCTTGTGCCACCTCTAGAGACTTGGAATCACACTGCTGGAATCAAATGGTAAGTTTCTGTCAACCATAAATATACCTACAGAGCCTCTCTGTGAACCCAAACATGCGTATTCTAAAAGCCATAACCCCTCTGCAGACCAATAAAGTCTGCCTCCCTTCTAAATCCTTTTTCAGAAACACTGAACTTTTAACATAAACACCTATGTCAAAAATTGGGTGTAACTGTACCACTCCCAAATGCTTTCCTGTATTTAAAAAAAACCCACCACATATTCTGGGTGACAGCATATATCTTTCCTAGAGTTCAAGTTTAAAAGGATGAAAGTACAGTGCTTTCCCTCCTTTCAAATAAAGCTGTGACCCGTCCAAGTCTAATTTCATGAATGCTGTCATCAGTCAAACCTCTGTACATCTAAAGAGAACCCTATGCATTTCTCACACGAAAGATTCTTCCAAACTTATTTTACATTGTAAAATACCTGGGCTGAATTTTGTGATACAGTGCCATTGACACCAGCAGCATTCCTTACATATGATCTCTATGTATGTATGTTCTTCATATGTGTTTCCTTGCTTGCGGAATAACAGGGTATATCTGGATGTTGCATCCTTTCTTTGGACACATTTCACTCCGTGTAGCTGAGCTAAGTGCTACATATCGACACTTCACTCCTTTTGAGCTGGCACTGGAGACCCTTGGAGACCTCAGCCAGCCACAGCGAGGGAAGGCAGGAATTGCTCTGCAGCAGCAGGAACAGGCTTATCTTCACAATCAGATGGCCACAGCCCAGCACCTTGCTGAGTCCCTGACTGCTTCCCTTGTGTATAAGAAAACTCAGCAAATAAGAGCATACACAGGCTCTGAGATTTACAGCTGTAAGTACAAGGCAGAGATTAATGCAGTGTAACTATAAACCTGCCCATTGTCAAGGTACTCATTTACTCAAAGTCACACCGTGCACAGAAGAGTGAGGTGATGCCTCTCCAGGACACCAGACTCACAGACAAGAGATCTGCGTTCACCTAATCCTGCTGAATTGATACAACAGCTGCTGCTGCTGCACTTGTGGCCTTAAGATTTATTCCTTTTCCTGTGTCTCTTTCGGAGGGACTTTTCTCATCTCAACAGACGTCTGAGCTAGCAGGCAAGTGGTTCAAATTCATTAGTGCACAAAAAGGAAAATGTCTCGTAACAGTGGCACAGCAAGATGTGACTCATGCTCCACTCCCAAACGCTGACCACTACGGGGAGAGAGGCCTGGCTCACCTTATTCCTGCAGTCATGCTCCTGCATCCGCAGAACTGGAAAGCAACAGACTCAGTGGGTAGGGCTGTCTTGATTTAGAGTCACCTACGTTGTTTACACATAGGTTTAGTGCCAAGTACTAACAGCAATGTTCTTAATAGGAATTGTGTTGTATTGTTTCCTGAGAAAAAGAATAAATGAAAAAGGATGAATTGCATGTCAAGAAGGATCCTAAGCATAAGCATGAAAACTGAAGAGATCAGATCTGTGGAGAAAAAGGAAGCACGAGCGAAGACAGAAAGGAAAGACTGGGGGGTTGCAAGCATGCGAGTGAGGTTCTTCCGAGCCTGGTGAAGACTCGGCAGCAGTGCCAGAGAAGGACAGCTGCATGGTGGGACGCACTGGTAAAACTGCTTGCGAGGCCAGCATGCGAGCCTGATCATCAGCTGGGAGAGCTACAGCTGCCTCCCTGCACTGACCCACTGCTGCGCATGCGAGCCTGATCATCAGCTGGGAGAGCTACAGCTGCCTCCCTGCACTGACCCACTGCTGCACAACAGGCATGCAGGCCACACAGTTGGACTCTCCAGAAGCAGGGTGACGTCACCAAGTCAGCCATAAGCTAGAGTTTCTTTCTGGCAAAAGATTATGACCCACCGACAAACTTATGAGAAGCAAGCATTCGATTGCCTAATTTAGCCTTTCCTGAAAATACAGCTGGCAACAGTGTCTAGGGAGGCTCCACAACTTCACTAATTCAAAAGGAAAATAATGAAAAATCAGTTTGGAACAAATTGAGATCAATGTATATCCCTTCTTAACGAGTGTGTTAATGTATAAAATGTCCCCAAGGACAGCTGTATTCTGTAGCAACTAAAAAATTCCATTATGCTATTTTCAAAGAAAGGAAACTAGGCCAACTCATAATGTCACTTCTGAAGTTGCACTAAGTAGCCACTGCACATTTCTTTACTTGTTAAACCCTGGACGAATGTGAGTTTCCATGATTGCTTTCTCTCCTAGTTATGGTTTCTTGAAGCTCTATATTTTCTTCACCTGTCAAAACCTGTATTACCAAGGTGGAGACAGGCATTCTTACTTCGTTCTTCTCTGCCTGTTTTCCCAGTCTTAATGCTCAGATCTTTCAGGCTGCCATAGAGCTTAGTCTGTTTATTTTATTTGGTTGAACTTGTGTGCATCTGCATCCAGCATAGCAACAAGAGAAATTACTGGACACAAAAAATGAGCTATAAACTTCTCTTGCAATCAAATGCAGGAAAGGTGCGGAGAAAACGATGGCTCACTTCGGAAAGGCAGCTGACGATACAAGTGGCTTTATCACACCCTGAAGATAATGTTTAAAACCCTTGAAGGCAGCCTTGCTCATTTTGCAAAGCACGACATTCAAGAAGTGAAGCAACTTTGTGAAGTCAACATTGAAGGTACATCAAAGAATTCTGCTTCTGAGGATATTTTTCTTTGTATTACAGAATTCTCCACAGAAAACCCATCTGGAATAAACTGCATAGAGATAACTGGTGCATCAGGCTGATTTTGGTATTTAGTGGGTTGTCTGGCTGGGCCCTGTGATTCTTGACTGTCTGGGGCCAGCCTAGGTAACGACATCTCACACCCTTTCCAGAGAAGTCATCCACTTAAAGCTTCCAGCTGACTCTGAGGGAAGGCCATCATAATGGTTGACCAACAAGTCAAAAAGACGGAATAAGGGTAGAAACAGGGCTTTCTAATTGAAGAAATTAGCTGAAAATGACCTTTCCCCACCTTGCTCTTGGAATGAGATTCACCAATAGAAGCACTCAGGTTGGAAAGACCCTCTGGAAGCCACTCAAAGTAGGGCCAAATTCAAAGTTACAGCAGGCTGCCCAGAGACTTGTCTTGGCCATTTGGCAACTCTAGGTGGATGTAGATCCCAGCACATCTCTGGGCCCAAATCCAGGCAACCACTTTCCCACTGAACCATTTTTCCTAGTATCTACTCTCGTTCCCCCTGTTCCAAGTTGTGACTGTTGCCTCTTGTCGAACATTTCTGAGACATCTTCTCTGTAATGCCTGTATCTAATGTTCTTACCGAATACTCAAATGTTACTTGTGTCACTCTTCCCAGGGGTCTGTATAGCACTCATAAATGTGACTGTCCTCGGGACATAAAAAAAAGGTCATGAAAAAATTATTCTGTAGCTTCAAGCTTTATTATAGACAAAGACTGAGATTTTATCCAGATTTTATCTATGCTCAATGCAGATCAGACTGTCAAAGGTCCTCAGCAACCTGTTTTATAAAAAAAGCTTATCTGCTATTTGAATGCACCCATGGAACTCAGACAGTTTAGAAGAGTTTCAAGTATTACACTGGTTTTTTAACAGTTCCACAACATGCTTTACTGACGGTTTCATTTGTTCTTTACTAACTACCTTTAAAGAACGATATAAGATGATGATGCCTTCTAAAGATCTCGCCCTTTAGATGTGGAACAAGAAGCTACCAGGAGCAGATGGCCAGATGTCTTGGCAGCTGACTCCCACACACTTCAGCTGGAACACAAGAATACCTGTTGCCTTTGGAGCTTTTGACAAAAAATTAGTATGAGAAACATAGCAGGTTGCTTAATTATAGCAAAGGTCAATATACACACTTCAATAAATGTGTAGAAGCTGATCTTTTGCCTACTAAGGCTTATTTTGAAGTGAAAGCCAGGGAAGAAGAGAACCACCATGTAGGTCAAATGCCTATTCCAAACAGTTCCTTCTAATTTATTTCCCTGCAAAATGTGTATATGCAAAATTTTTGTGGCACTGCTGGTACTGTCTAATTATGAGGGATCAGTGCTTGCAAAAGAAACCACCCAGGTTGTCAAGTGGAAAATATTATGACAGGATGTTCTCGTTACATTCCGGGATGTGCTGAAACTTGTGTGCTTTGACTTGTTAGGTCCTTCAAAAAAAAAAAAAAATCTTGTGAAGTTAAGCATTCTCCCTTATCTTTTGTTGAAGAATTACATGAAATTGCCTTGTACTCCAGAAGCATCAGAATAACTTTCTACACGCAACAGTCTTTGTGACATTAGAAGAATCTGTCCTTTACTTAAGCGTCACTGCCCCAAATCCCCCCTTCCCATGCAAAACACCTACACAGAGACTTGCAGTCTTGACTCTGAGATTCGGTTCCTTAATATTGTTACTGTCTTTGATGGAATGTGTACGTGAGTTTGTTGCTACTCTTTGCTTAACTGTTGCCAAAACTTCTGCTTGTTTGTTTTTGGGGACTGAGCAAAAGGAAGAGTTTGTATCTGAAGCAGCCCTAACCAAGAAAGTTGGCCATAAAAATACATGATTTCACTATATGTTTCACTGTATGTTAAGGGCTCTATCTGTTAAGTGCTTCCAGAAGCCAGTGAGCACCCTATGGGGTGTCTCTTTGCAATATTTCACAATAAATAAACACAATCTATGAAATTTTGATAACACAGAGCAGCTCAGTTCTTCTGTAGAAACATAGTGCAGTTACACAGAAGAGAGAATCGGATTTAACATTTCCCTCAGGGGAGACAGAACAATCACTTGAGCATTAACAAAAAACAAACCAAAAAACCCATAACAAACCACAAGTCATTCCTCTTCTTCTCTGAAGACTACCATAAATTTGTTGGCAAGAGACTAAAAGGCATAGTAGAAAACCAAGCTATCAGAAAATGACCTGGGTGTGACTGCCAGTTATGCTGCTCTGTCTGCTTCCCAACAAAACCAACAGCAAACAGGTACCCCAGCCAGCTCGCTCTGACCCACATCATTCAGACACTGTTTCAAAAGGGTCTAAAACAACTTGGAGTGGGAGCTGGGTATTTAGATTGCTTTTGAATGTCCTGCTGAAGTGAACACGAAAAGTGTTAGCGATTGCTAGGATCCTCTCGGCTAAGAAGGAACACAGGTGCGATTTCAGTGTTTCCCACTTTATGGAGCTGCTCTCAGCACCACGTCAAACGTGGGTGGAAAAGGTACAGGTGTTGAAAAATCTTATAAAAGTAGTGGGCTTTTTCTTCATGAGCATGAATGACAGAGGCACAGAGATGTACAGTAGTGAGTGGACAGTGAAGAAAACTAGGACCACCAAGATTTCTGTTAAAAAAATAACGGTTTGAAATGCTCTATATGCAACTTTCTACAGTGATGTTGCTTGCCTTGTGATAAGCCTGAAGATCTGCACACAGAAATCAGTAGATTTCATACAAAAATTAGAACTTTCAGTTCAGAAATGTCCAATTTCTTTCACTGGCATAACCAGGCAGAGAAATACAGTTTAGAAGCCATGTCTCCCACGTGAGCACTGCAGCCCTATGGTAAATACAGTTCTGGATCTTTAGATGTAGAATTCCTCCAGGCTTTTTGGCTACTTTTTAACTGAAATCACATTAAATTCAAAAGTGAAATAAAACCCTTGGGAAAACCATACAGCTCCCACCGAAACAAAAGACACTGGGAATAGTGTTTGAGCAAGCAGTTCTGCATTTGTTCCTATTTTTTTCCCTTGGGTTCTCATCTAAACGAAGTGTTGTGGACAATGTTTCTCACTGACGCCAACCCAGCTTGCCATGCAGCCCAGACCAGGAGCTGTCAGAACACTCTCCCCAGGGCTGCTTCTGAAAGGAATTATGTGGCTGCTATCTTTTGCAGAGAGGGGAAGGCAAGTCAAATCCTCACCTATCCAAACCTATGCTGTAACAGTAACAAACGTATAGAATAAAAGAGAAAGAAGTGCTTCCATCAGTTGAACATGCATTGTAGTTTGTGAACAGTTTTAGGTTAGAGAACATATTATTTCATTTTGGACTTTAAAAGATACATCTATCTTAAAAAGAATATGAAATGATTTGCATGTCAAAACCTAATTGAGCCACGGGGTAGCGTAAATATGTTTACTGAAAGTAATCTTCGCCTGAGGGTAGCCAAAGGGGCTGCGGAAAGGCCAGAAAAGAAGCTTGTCACAGCACAAACATGGAAGTAGTCTGAAAGTGCTGAAAACCTAAACAAACATAGGCATCACTTACAGACTAAATAATGGAGTGTCTAAAATATTAATTGAAGATATTTAGTAATTAAAACATTAAGAAGAAAACCGCAATATGAATAAAGTTGCCCAGGAGATGCCAAGAAACGAGGGCAGGAGAAAGCAAAATTAAAGACATGAACATGCACCAGGTGTTCTTTCTGCTACACCATGTGTGGATCGAAGTCCTGCTGTGCCTCTGAGAGTCTAAGGACATGGCAAGGCAAGGTTTGTTGGTAGATGTCGCACCTTGTAAAGCCAGCTAGCACAAGTAGTCCTGTGCAGCCTGCTGTGGGTGACCCTACTTCAGCAGGAGGGTTGGACTAGATGACCCACAGAGGTCCCTTCGAACCCCTACCATTCTGTGATTCTGTGAACTGGAAAATACTGACACCCTTGCAAGCACACAAGCTGCCCTTTGAAACAAAAGCAACAAACCTTCAAGAGAAGTACAGGCTGGAAACAACTGTTCTGAGTTTGATTAGGTACCTATCATTTAAGTTGTGTGACACAAAATGGAATTGGTATCTGTGGATGAGAGGAGGCATTAGCAGAGGACAAAGATGCTCCAGAATTTCCTAATGGAAAGGGCATGATCGGTAATTTTAGAGCTTTAGGACACTGAGGATGGGAGTGGAGAGGGTTAAAATGTGCTGTTGAACCAGCATCCCATTGAGTGCACGGGGTTTTTTACCTAGTAAGATTATGAACTTTTATTTTCCAGGCTCATCTGCTTTTGAAGGTCTCCCTTGAGGATCAGGGATATGACATCAGAGATGGAATGAAGATTTTTGGAGAGATACCCTCCCACCTCCCCCTCAGTTTTCCTGTTCGTCATCCATCATCTGTGAGATTCCTTCCAAGTTGGTATGGATTACATATAGTGTGCTTGACTGGTGTTAGAGATGGGCTAAGGAAGAAGCAGCAAATGTGACCAAAGAGGAGTGATGAGTGACTTGCTGTTAGAGCTGTGGTAATGCAGCAAAGCGAGTGTAGGGGAAGCCTGTGAGGAAGAAGCACCACCACCTCCCAGCCTACAGCAGGACTACCTGTATTTGCAAGGTAATGCTGACTCTGGTCTGATTAAATATTCTGTGAAATAAAAATAGTAGCAATTAGGTTCAGACAGAACTCCACTTCCTCAGCAGCTTAACCACATCAAGGAATTAAGAAAAGAGAGAAAAAAATTCTTGTGACTTCATATGCAATCTGGGTATCTTTCACCCTCCTAGGGACGATTAAGTGAAACACAGCTCAGAGCATTAGCTCTATTTATATTCGCTTCAGTGGGACCCTTAGAGTGACAGTGACTGGTAGCATTACAAACAAACAGGGATTAAGGGAAGGTCTGAATCTCTAGGTTGCAGGATTATTCATTAAATGCATGAAATCAATGGGCCACAAACACAAACATTATCTTACTTTGTTGTTAGATGTAAAAGAGAAAAGCAAATATTTTGAAGTGATGACTGCTTCCATAAAATATTTGCTTCTCTGGTACCTTAGCAGTATAATTCTGGGAAAGATGAAAGATTTCCTGCACTCTATTCCTTGTTAGCTCTGTGGAGCTAGCTTTATGCGAAGGACTCTACCCTTCTATGCATCATCAGCAAAAACAGTTCTTAGCACTCATTTACATGACGGATGGATACCAGCAGCACACTTAGGAAGCCACGTAGAACTACCAAAGGCATAATTCTGTATATATTTGAATATGTTTAGAGCCAACTCGGGATAAACTTTTGCAATGGAAATGGCTAGAATTTTACTGCGTAATTTTCTTGTCATCACTTCCTTACCTGGCATGAGGGTTTTCTAGAGCTGTGTATTATCCTTACGTGGCAGCAAACATACACAAAATAAAAGAAGAACTTAAACACGATTAAGGAAACTATAATTTAATATATCTGAATTTGGGCCAACTATTAACTGTTCTTTTTCCACCCCATGACCAGAAACTGGTAATACAAAAAGCAAAAGAGGAACTTCAGCCTGTTCCAGAGTTCTCACTGCTGGAGAATGTGAGCTTGCTAGCACAAGCTTACACTTGACACACTGACTAGTTCCCACTGCAACAGTTCTGCATTCAGTTGGTTCACGGTGAAAGCACTTTTAAGAATTGTCTATGAACTTACCATACTCTAGGTCTTAGAAAGCATGTGAGAAATGTTGCTGGAAGTGGAAGTGTCGCTGTGAGGTTCTAACATACAATTGTACAGTCACACCAAGATAAGAACCAGCTAGAAAACGTACCTGGGTGAAGGGTGTTAGCAGGCACAGAACTATTGTAAATAACTGGATATCAGAGTTAAAGGCTATAGATTTATTCAGTAAATTCTAGAGCCAGAGGGAGTCTGGTTACTGAAAAGCAAGCAGGAGGCACACGTCTAAGGCACGACAACTTTAAAAGACAGGAGTTGTTTTTAGAAAAGAATGAAGCCTACGGCATGTGCCAGATCTACACCAAAGAATGCCTATGAGATCATTTCTCTAAAGACCTTCCTTCTATAGACCTGACATGATATGAACTGGTTTGGTATTTACGCACGCTGGAAACTCTTTCAATACATTTTATAGCTTTAAGTAAAACCAGCTGTCACCACTCTGGTGTAAGAAATACTGCAAAGACTCACGTGGTCAGGTTCTTGGACGGATTCACAGAAAGTACCACAGGTGCAGAGAGATTTAAAACACAAACCATCTCAGATACCCCAGGTTTAGCAGATGACTGTCAAGAAGATAACAAATAAGTACCAGGATCAAACTGAGCTCGTTTTGAACATGCTGCCACTTTTTGCTCAAGGACTATTCGCTTCTACTTTGACAATCAGAAGCTTAAGAGCACAGGAAGGACTCTCTCCACATCCACTACTGTAGCAAAGAGAAGTAACAGAGAGTAACAATTCACAGCCTAGTTTCTGTATGGCCTAAGGAACGCATTAACACCTTGCCTTGCCACCACTAATAGGAGATCACAGCTTTGCTTAGCTTAACACAGACCTCAGGACTTGTCCGGCCTTGCCCTGGCTCATCTGCTCTTGACCTTATTTTTAGCTTAGTTTTAGCTGTAATAAGGCATTGCCCATGGACCAGTGACTGCTGCCTGGCTTGCCCAGCCCTAATGGCCAAGTTAGCCAACAGTCTGATGACTAACGTGTACCTTGTTTTAGCTGCAGCTTCCCTTATGCGTGTTACCATAAGGAGTTATGTTAGACATAGAAAAAAAGCTAAGAAAACTAAGTGATCACGGTATAACATCATAAGAAAAAAAGTTAGAAACAGACTGCTTGACAACCTGTATCAATAATACTGAGTGGACCCAAGACCAGCAAGGAAAAACCTCCGTCAGGAGCAGAAGCCTCCAAGTGAGGAACTCAGGCCAGTGACAACTCACTTCCACAGCAGCAAAGAAAGGGGCAGATATTTGCAAGTTTCTGCATGTCAGTTTTAGTTGCATTTTTAAAATAACTTGATAATATGAATTATATGTGTTAGTAGCATTACTACTGTACTAGAAATAATTGCTGTATTTTGATCTGTCGGTTAAAACATTAATTAGAGTAACAATAAATTTTAATTGGTTTGGATCCACGCAGGAAGTGTTTTCTTCTGCCTGCCTGTAATGATAACCTGAAAGAGAAGTACCACTACGGTGCCTGGGCACAGAAACTCAGCAGCTATGTAACAGACTGCTTATGGAGAAAGGTTCGCCCATCTTCCTGAAGTGAAAGCAGGATCCTTCCAGCCACCTTCCAGAAAAGTAATTCCACTGTTTAACAGCTTAGCAAAAAACTCCTGCTTTCAAAAAAGGAAGCTGTGACTAAAGAAGAGATTTATCCATCAACAAATCCCACAACAATTACTTCTGGGAGAGGAAACAGTTCATTTTTGTTTCCTTAATCAGAGAATAAATTAGTGAATATATATAGAGAGCTATATGTGGATTTTCTCAATATAGTTTGCTGCTAAAGTATGGCCTTGGCTAGACATCCAGTGCATACTGGACTATGGCAGGCAGGCTGCTGCTATTCCCTAGCAGAGATGGGAGATGGCTTATTTAGCTTGAACAAATGACCTAAGAACAAGAGTTGAAAGTGTGGACGGGCAAGAGGGGGCCGCAGAAAGAAATAATCTTTGTACAACTTAAGGCTTTTTACCATGAATTGGGATACTGCTAATAAACCAGTAAGTGATAAATATATCTTTTTGTTCTTTTCCTCCAAATTAGTGGACTGAGTTACATTTATGCCCCTAGTCAGTAATAAATCAAAGTATTTGCACTTTAATACCATAAGAACATTATATCAGGTAAGGGCCATAATTTCTTTGCATACATGAATAAGGCTTGAGCATTTGGGTTTGGCTCTTTAAGATACCTAACTGTTACCTTATGCTAGTGGTTACGTACAAATACAGGATACACAGCAGAAGTTGGCAGGTTGCATATTAGATACACATAAAGCCAGCAAACCTACTCCTTTTTTACTTTACACAACGCTAAGTTCTTCAATTAAATATCAGTGCATTAGCATGACAGCTTATGTCATAATTGCAGACAAACAACAGTCCCCATTAATATGACCCATACAGTCCAAACAAGTCCTAGACCAGAGCTATGCCTTTATGCGTAACGCTAAAATCAGTCATGAAGTGAGCCCTTTAAACACAGCTGTGACAAAAGATGAAAAATAACAAAGAAAAAAAGTCACATTTTGCAAAATCACACAGTTGTATCAATGTCTAAAAAAAAAAAGCATCGTTAGAGGCTCTGGTACTCAGTTTGCAGATAAGAAAACATCAGGAACAATTTCCAGACTGGTCCACTGCTGAAATGCATACCTGCATACCTGGTCTGCTGGAATTAAACACAGGTCTGGGTATGTGAGGACTCTCTTAGTTTTTACAGCTCAGACTCGCCAGCCCTTTACTTGCAAAGTTTCCAGCTAGTAAGAGTGGAGAGTGTATGACTTTCAAAGTCAGACACTCTCCCAGGAACATCAAAGAGCTCTGCATTAACAACCCTAAAACTACTCATGCCTTCAGGTATCATTAAATCAATCTGAAAATCATTTTCATTTCACAAAGGAGCACACTTAAAGAGTCCTTGGATTCATAATTTGAATAATGCATTATAAAAGCACAGGGCAATTCAGAAAGGGAGAGTACCTTTGAAGTCCACCACATTTTGAAAACACAGGTTGCATTCACAGTTTATGCACTAATTCAGAACTTGCTGGAAGAAGAAATGCTGGATGAATTGAGTTGTCTGCATTTTAGGACAGCATCCCCAAGATCCCTAAAGGCTTCAGAAGAGTTCCAGGGCCTAAACTCTTCAAACAGGTATTTTCAGTAGCAGACCACTATTACAAATTTTCATTGCTCAAGGAAGTTGCTTTACTGGAGATGTAGCCCCTCAGTGCTCATTAACTAAGTTTTTATAATAAGGTCTCAAAATTATTTCAGTCCTCGTTTGGATTCCTTACTCCTAGGCATCTGAGCCAACTTCTGTCAGCTGTTTGAAAGCACAGAAAGAGCAAAGCTTCCTACTTGGCCAGTACTCTGCAGTCTCAGGCGACCATGAGATAGATGCCAACTTCAGAGTCGTCCCAGGAAATATCAGGTGTACGCACCACTGGGCACCAGGGAACAGAGGAGACTAAAAGTTGTAAGTATCACGTGCCTGAGAGGAAGATTACTTCCTCATCTCAAACCTCGATACCAGATATGTTAGCAGGATGCAGCCTAGAAATTTACATGTCACTGGAAGCAGAAACACAACCACCACACAGCTGGCTTCTCCCACAGCTAATCTTTAAAATAAGGTTAAAAAAATATATCACTCAAATGTCAAAGCATGGGGCTGGGGGAGGTGGACAGTAGAGGAACAGTCCCCACAAACTATCAGTAAAAACAGGAATAGCTGCAGCAAAAGAACATAGCTTGAAGAAAGAGAAATACAGTCACACTTTACAAGCCCCTGCATATATAAACATATTTAACACCACAGAACTTACATCAAAAACTTGTATTTTCTAGCTCCAGAAATATCCCTAAGAACATGTAACACTTAAAATTGACCACATCATCTGCTTTCCCATTCTTGGACAGGAGCATGCCACAAATGACCCTCTTAAAACACATTTCTCATTAGAGAAGAAAGATTCTGCTAACCTCCACTTCACCACATGTCATTCTTCTATAACAGAAAAGGTAAATTAGTTTCTAAGATGCGGTATTCAACACTGTCAGAAATTAGCTAATATCTTCCTTGGTGGTCATCCTTTGTTTATAGATATCTTTGCATCCAGGTTTTAGCTACCCTCTCCCCGACGGAGGAAAAGAGTTCCTCAGATCCATTCAAATGAGTATTTCTCAGTATTTAGCGTTATTAGTTAATTTGCTGGAATGCTATTGTCAGGGATGTTTACAGTTACTGTCTATAAAGGCAGCTTACAATTTCCCCCCACAATCTGGACAGATCGGGCAACACAAGAGGCCTTTCCGGATGGACTGCAATCTTCCTGAAGCAGTGACAGCTGCCTATTTATTGTTTGATGCTACCTGTGTTAGTCAAAATGACATTTATTCTGCTCTATTCCAACTCCAAAATGTTGAGCTTTCTTGTAAACTTTCTAAGCTAACCTGAGAATGCATCCATAAAATGACCAGGGGTAGTTGTGTCAGGACTGACTGCCACTGCTACATTAGACCTCCCACTGGTCTCTAAGTACGTATCGGCAGTGAAAGCTCTAAAGCTCTGGTGTGACCGGAGCCAGCAACGAGAGAAAATTTTTCTACAAGGTAGTAAAACTAGGAAACTATAAGTAGATAAACTGCAGGTGGCATAGGAAAGAGTAAAACCAAAAATCAGCAGAAGAACTGTTTCTTACTGATAAAAGTTTAACAAAATTCTTCTGGGAATAGACTTCCGTCACCATTTTTCCTTAGTATCATTTTCTGTCATCAAAGTGGCTCTTCCATCTTCTGTTTTGTTCACACCTAACTACCACATTGTTCATTTCACTTAGATGAAGAGAGAGGTGTGTTTATATACAGTTCCTTAGTTTTAAGTGATGTGCAAGGAATTTGTTTCTAAACATGTGGAACCTGTTCTTGCCACAGTACACATGTAATAGGAGCATGGCATGGCCTGTGCTCATCTGTACTCCCAGCCACAGTCATTACCTTTACTGAGCAGCTCACTGTCCACTGTCAACAACAATTACACTCTAATCATCGCTTTATCTGCCTTAAGCCTCTGAAAGCCTGCAAAGCCTACTACACTGTCCAGACAGAACAGCAAGACATCAAGACAGAACGCAGCTCCATTTGATATGGGATTATTTGGAGCAGGGAGGCGTGCCTTGCTAAAAGCAGCACAGTAGTAAATAGACAAATACCTCTCCCTAGCTCTTGTTGATGGAAGGTGTGGAGCTTGGTAACTGCCGAGGAAAGATTTCTATATGCCACCAACATGCAATTTAATGGTTCACCTAAAAATATGTATCTCAGAATTTGTGCTGTGGACCAGCTCCACAAATGACACAAAATCCCTGTAGCAGAGGCCTATCAGTCTGATCCCCGTGAGGGGAAAGATCTCTCATCAGCTCAGGAAAAAGTCTTTGCCCTTTTCCAGGACAGGTTTTGTACTCTCTTGCCTAAGGAGAAGCAAAAAGAATAGCTCTCTCACTTAAGAGCTTCAAGCTGGGGGGCTTTGCGTTACTAACATAGTCTGAGCCAAAATTGCTATCCAGCTAGAGAGGTAAGCTGTGAAAAGCTGAAGCTGGTGCAGCTGAGCTTTTCCATTAATGTAATTACCAAAAGAGAAAACACATCGTAAAAATCCAAGGAAAAAACGTCACTTGTGAAGAGGTGGGGCACTGTAACCTGCTACTTTAAAAATGCTGAAGTACAAGAACATTTTGATGGTAACACACTGGAAAACCCAAAAAGGTACTTCAAATTTTTTTCTGTAAAAGGAAATAGACATAAACACGCTTCTTGCTGACTTGCGCTGCTCTGAGTTCTCTTGAACCTCCAAGAGTCTGAGCAGACCACTAAAAACACAAACTAGCATTAACGACCAGTTAACACTGAGAGTTCGGTACTCTCTACTGCCTTGGCAGCCTTCCTCCGTTATGTCGCTAACTGTATAGATGGAGCTCTGGAATCTGGATGATACAGCTGGGGGACACTGACTAGAGTGGACATTTGGCCTGATGCAATAAAACATATGAAGCCTAAAAGGACAAATGAGAAGTGGAGGAGGGAAGAGTTGCAGCTCTGTCAAAATGCCAAAGCTAGATGCTTTGCACAGAAAGACATGAAAGAAGATTTCTGAATTTATCAGGACTGAAATAATTTCTTTCTAGCTCTCATGTTCATGTCTGTCCACAGAAGAGCTGTAACAGAAGGAATAGGTGGACCTTTTCCCTCCTAAGCTGAATTAGCCTCTCTGCAGGTCTAAAAGGCAAAATTATTCTTCAACGTCTTCAGTCTCTCTTCTCATGTGGTTACAACAGACACAAGGCTGCGTTGTTTTTTAAATATGCCCAGGTATCAGCTGTTACTGACCTGGTTGCACTGACATGACACTTGTCTTCCTTTCATCCAGGAAGGCTGATGTGTCTGTAAAGGAATAGCTTTGGTAGATTAGGTCACAGCTGTAAGGCATTGGTCACAATAAACAAGCATCTCTGTATATTATTGAACACCAGATTTCATTTCAGAAGAGATATTTAATGTTGGCATTTTAACAAAATAGTACTTACAGAAGTGAATGAGGTAAATTATGTGATATCTGTAAGAACAGCCTACAATAGCTATCCAACAGCTCCAGGAGCAATCACATCCCAATTTAGACTAGGAAAAAATACTGTGTTTGACCAATAATATTTCATTTTCATCACCTTGAGATTTAGACTTATTTTTTGTGTTAGTGAATTTAATGAAAAGAATTCGGTTTCATTTCTAAGAGAAAATAAGAAAGAGAAAAAAATCATTCAGCTGAGCTAGTAGAGCTGAAAGGAGAAAATAGTTAACCTAAACACTGAGAAAGATGTTCTCAGAGTAAGCCAATATGGACAAGAGTAGCACAAGCAAGCACCTGTGGCTTGGCTGATGCCTTCTCGAGTTCAAATTTTGAGATGGAAATTGATCACTGATCAGTGTTACCTTAGCGTACACAGGAAAACATTTCAAGCCATACTTTCAAGTGCTTCGCTCATGTCATTGAGAATGAAAAACCGTCATTTTAAGAGCAATATGAAGTGAAGTACTCAACTGAGGAGCTCTCCTCTCTGACAAAGTTAAAGTGTTGGAGGATTACTGCTACAGATAAAACCAGCTAATTCTACTAAGTCATTAATTCTTTGAAAAGACAGAAAAGACAAGAGAAAGACGTAAGAATCACAGAATCACAGAATGGTAGGGGTTGGAAGGGACCTCTGTGGGTCACCTAGTCCAACCCTCCTGCTGAAGCAGGGTCACCTACAGCAGGCCGCAGAGGACCTTGTCCAGGCGGGTCTTGAATATCTCCAGAGAAGGAGACTCCACAACCTCCATGGGCAGACTGTTCCAGTGCTCCGTCACCCTCAGAGGGAAGAAATTCTTCCTCATGTTCAGACGGAACTTCCTATGCTTCAGTTTGCGCCCATTGCCCCTTGTCCTGTCGCTGGGCACCACTGAAAAGAGCTTGGCCCCATCCTCCTGACACCCACCCTTCAGATATTTGTAAGTATATATTAGGTCCCCTCGCAGCCTTCTCTTCTTCAGGCTGAA
>Ga0065711_1040042_pt1 | contig 17295 bp, 6 predicted proteins | sample Hoacrofraction12_FD_59098 | JGI IMG/M metagenome (GOLD analysis project Ga0065711, IMG submission 59098) | Hoatzin crop microbial communities from Cojedes, Venezuela - Epithelial fraction 12 v2 (version 2) | ecosystem: Host-associated > Birds > Digestive system > Esophagus > Crop | place... | reverse complement strand
ATGGGCACAAACGGAGGCACAGGAAGTTCCGTCTGAACATGAGGAGGAACTTCTTCCCTCTGAGGGTGACGGAGCACTGGAACAGGCTGCCCAGGGAGGTTGCGGAGTCTCCTTCTCTGGAGATATTCAAGACCCGCCTGGACGGGGTCCTGTGCGGCCTGCTGTAGGTGACCCTGCTTCAGCAGGGGGGCTGGACTAGATGACCCACAGAGGTCCCTTCCAACCCCTACTATTTTGTGATTCTGTGATTCTGTGTTTGCTATTCCTGAGCTAGTCACAAAGAAGAATTAGGAAGTAAGCCTACTGCAAATAGATTTACACTCAAAAATGGGCTCCTATCTGTGTTGGATAATATTTTGTAGAGTTATAAATCAAAGAATCGTAATCCTTTGATCACCTTTGCTAAAGTGATTGTATGTGAAATTAGAGGAACACAGCCAATAGAGACAATCATTGGTAACTAACCTCTTCCATCAGAGGCATCGCTTAGCTTTCTGTTAGGGTGCCGACTTGAAGGATTCAACATAGTGACATAGCCACAAAAGTGCTGCAAGTCTACTTTGTTCCTCAGTATTTTTAAAGCCGTATGAATGCCCATGTTCAGACGAGAGAAGTCTAGTAGACAACAACACATATTCCAGTTTACTTTACAGAAAGCCTCCTCCATAACCATACAGTTCATCTCTAGGCCAGGTTAAGTATTTTATCTGGATTTTTCTCTCTTGTAATGCTCCAGCTTAGTGATCACACTGGCAGATCTCGGATAACACATAAGTGATCACAGTTTTCCCACACCAAGAACTAACTGGTACTTTATAGTACAGTAAGAGAGGCGAGGAGAAAGAAAAATACAAACAGAAGATGATCTCTCTCACACACAGACACATACAGACAGCAGAGATGGCAAGGTTCAGCTAGGAATCAGATGTCCAGCTCTTTCAGTGCCAGAGTCTTTTATGGCAAATTCAATACAAGATACAAGTTCTACATATCTGAAATTCTGAAGAATTAGAATACAGTATTAGAACTTAACAAGGCGTTTCAACATTGAGTTGTTCATACTAGAACTTAAAAGATCCTGCCTTCAAGATTTTTCACCTAGCATCAAGTCAAAAAACAGACATCCCAGAGAGTGAATATAAAAGTAACTCATTTTGAACCTAATAAAAACTAAATCGGGAAGTTAGCTTTACTTCTAGCTGGTCCAGATTTTTCTAAGTGGTAGCTTAAATAATTTCCAAATATGAAATCTAAAACTCATGCTTTTGAATTAGGCCTCAACTACCCAAAGCTTGTGTCCTACTCATCGAGGAGTGTTTCAGAACATCTTCATTCCTGCCTTTCAAAATCAGTTGAGCTAGGTAGACTTTGAAGGAATAGGAGATTTTGCTAGCAAAGCTCTTCCTGAGGAAAAAACCTTCATATTAGTTCCTAGTGTTACTAATCCAGGCAAGTTTGTCCAGTTTTGGCCTCCCCTGTCTTACAGTTAAGAGATGCTGAAATAGAATACACAGGAGATTTATTTATGCAGTTAACAAATATGCTAATTAATAAGCAAACATGCACAAAGAAAGATTCAGAGGTGTTTGTGGAATTTACTTCTTTACAGCTGTGCTAGGAGAGAAGAAAGGCCAGAAAACACATTCCAATTAGGACAGAGAAGATAGAAAGCAGAAGACCATATCTCTAAGCTTAGAACAGACTTGTCAACCTTTTAAATAGTCTTTCAATTTCCTCATCTAACTTGACTCTTAAGTACAAGAAAAGTTGTATTGAAAGGATTATTGCAATATTACTGCACAAGGTAACATGCAAGAAAATTAAATATGGTGGTGTAGAGATTACATTAAAGACAGTCAGTTACCTCCCTGCTGCTCAGCTTCATCAAATGGGAAAGGTATGTGCATTGTTTCTCCCATTCCGTGCATGCCGTGCCCCTGAACATCAAGAAATTAAGTTAGAAAAATAGTCATCAGCTTAGCTTAGTCCTACTTGTGCCCTCTTTTAAAAGGCACCAAACAAGCTGATGAAACAAGTAGATTACTAAAGTTCTTTCTTAGCTGAAATAATTAATCAAACAAAATACCCCATCCTCCCCCCTAAAATGCAGGTAAGTAAACACACTGAAGCTAAACTTCAGTGAAAGGGAGCAATTTTTCTCTCCAACTACTAGTTAAAAAAACATTTCATAATCACCAAGCGCTTCTGGAGAAAACTGGAGTTTCCACCCCTAAGTACACAACACTTTTGAGCAGTCAAGGCTGTCACAAGGGGGCCTTTGAGAAGGTGTAATTTTATGTTTGTTACAATATTAAACATCTATTTGAATGATTAATTCTGAGAATTCAGCTGCACTGATGGAACAGAAGAGGAAGCTGTTTTACTTCCCCTGAATAGACAAATCCACTCTACTTCTGCCCTTTGTGACAAAGAGCATGTTTTGCTATATGTTACTGTAAGAGCTGAATACCAAGCACTCTGAAAAAGTGCATTTCTTGAATAACAGTTCATATGCCTTCATATCACTACTGTCTAAAAAGCTTGTGGGCTCTCCACTTTCATTCCAACTTCCTACATCCCCAACACTGTCATAAATCCACATCTCATTTTTAGCTAGCAAAACTATTATATCTGCTCATAATACAATAATGCATACGTAATATGCATTCAGTTCAAAACCAGTGTCTTCAGCCCCACTGAATCCTAGCAGCACTGGCTACAGAAGTTAAACATTTTTCAGCTCTTGGCAAAAGTATAGCTCTCCTATATTGTTAATCTCCTCTACCACGTACCAGCTGAAGTAAAAAAAAAAATCACACATTTTCATCATTTATACAGAGTGCTCTGTACCTGAATTAGAACAGCAGAATGCGTTAAAGCATCATTCAACATTGTGAGCACATTTGAAGTAGGAACTACTCCTGGGTCGTGACCCCAAGACGTTATTAGTAAGCGATCATAACCCTAGAAGAGAGAAATTAAAGAGTATTTACAGTTGTAATGGATTATCCAAGCACATACAGTGAAATACTAGAGTTTGACATTAGCATATCATTAGAATTAGGACGTTATCACAGGTAACTACGACCCTGTAGTGTTACACTTTGTACCAAGGATCACTCATTCATATTCCCAGTAAAGACAGAAGTTTGCCAACCTCAAACTTAAGATGCTATTTTGAACAGGAGCTGCCCGTCACCAATTCCTGTATAACTATGTGGCCAACGCAGCAGCCTCCTAGCACACAGGAGATGCAAATAATACCACATAAATTTAAAAGCAAAATGTAAGCTAAATAAACTATCATCATCAAGAGAACAAAGATGTATCAACCCCCAAAATACCTATCCAAGGGGGATGGACAGGAAGAAAAGAACACTGACTAGGAAGTAATTTCCTAGTTTCTTGGTTTTCAAGACTGAATTCCCCTGCATCTCCATAAGATTTCTAGAAATGTCTTGACAGTTGCATAACAAAATGACACTGCAAAACATCAGCAGAAGCATTCACATATGTATGCAGAGGAAAAAAGCTCCAGTAAGTTTGTGATAGGGCAGAATGAGAGATCATCTAGTACAAGTAAACCTGACCTATTAGAACACTGAGATTCAAGCAGTACTGAAGTTTTCCAAGGTCACCTACTGAATGCTTTTTACTAATAAAAGCGCGCAATCTGTACATTTACTGGTAGTTGAAGCTAATGACAGGCTAAGGTTTGAATCAAGCTCATCACCAATGGCCTTACAATATGCCTTCTGCTCTAGAAGCCTTGATTCACTCCTTGCTATGTTATCTTAAAGTAAGTCTTAGAAGTATCAACAAAACTTCTGAAATTGGAAAGGAAAAGGACACATGAAAGAGGTTTGATGAATGGAAAATATATCTACAAATCCTAGAGCCAGAGATGACTGCTGATGTAGGTACATCTAAGAATACACATCCCTCTCTGAGTGTCTCCATATCTTTCTAATATATTTAGCTCCTCAAGTATCTACTCAGAACAATGACAGCAAAACTGTAGAGGCCTCTCTGCAATTATAAATTTGAACAATATTATTTTACAAATTCCATTGTGAGCAGCAAGACCCAAACACTGCTAAGCATCTGCAGCATTTCAAATCAAAGTCAATAGATACAATGATTTTTCATTCAGGCAAGTTTAGAAGTTGTCACAGCCACTTCCACCTAGGTTTGCCTAGTATACAGAATACCCAATAGTACTCCTTTGTGACACATTTGTCCTTATTAGCATCTCACAGAGAGAACAGGAGAAGGCAGCATCTGAAGCCTTTCAGGCATGAGCTGATCACCTGCACTGTTTTGTGGGACTCCTTGCCAAAGCACTGTATGGATGCTAAAAAGTCAGGCGGATTCAAGGCTGGAAGCAATTTGGGAGAGCAACTGATCACTGCAGAGAAAAGAAATCCCATCACAACCTCTATATACATAAAATCAAACGCAGCTCAGGAAGTTCCAGACCAGAACACAGGGAGGGCTGGAAACATCTTAAGAGGAAGTATTACATATTGTGCTTATTCTTTCTACTTACACCTGCTGCTAGAGACAGGCTACTGGGCTAGGAAGACCTTTTGTCCAACCTAGTGCAACCTTTATTAAATTGTTCAGCCATTTAAACTGCAGGGAGAATTACAGGCCTAGAACTTCAAAGTCTCCATCACAGATTTCTACAGTTGACAAACTGGAAGTGACCATCTTAGCAGTCTTCTAAATCAGGCAAAGTTATACGTAGAGGTGTCGTTTCTTACATTTTAGAAAAAGCACAATACACTAGGTCTCTGTCTTTTGATATAGCTCTTCTACAACTTTGTAACACCCTCTGGGGATGGGCTTACAAATTTGCAGTGACTGCAGTACCACATTTTACACTAAAATTGAAAGGGGTGGCATTAAATACACTGGAGTCACATGATAACAAGAGAGACAGAAGTAGCATTCTTTTTTTCAGAACCTAGAAAGAAAACAAACCAAGATGCTACAGTAAACTTGCTTTTAGAAAAGGTACATCACCTACAATGAGTGGCACCCCTGACTTCAACTGTTATCCCTAAAGCATGTCTTTGAAACATTGGAAGCAGAAAGGGAGAATAAATCCATTCATATGCCACCTGAAAAATGCCTGGAAGTTTTCGAAGACGTGTTCCTTTAGAAAGTAACAGAGAGGGCGGTCCTTGTCCAGTTATATGGTAAATATACAGTTTGAACCAAACAGAACTGACTTCTGGTATCGCAGGTCCAATATGCTGAAGAGAGATTATTCAAGAAATTAGAAAGAACTTAATATTGCAACTGTTGTATGCGCAGATATCATTTAAGAATCAACAGTTTTAAAGAAATATAAATCTAATTTTGCAGTACAGGAGTTCTAATGTATTACTCTGCTACTGATGATAGTCTAGGTACTTAATTCAGTATTGCAAGACTCTTTACAGAAACGTTATAGTAAGGTATGTTCTATGAATACAAATTCAAGAACAAAGTATCTGACATTGACTGCAATACTATTCTACATGCAAATAAATGAGTGGCTTTAAAAGGGACATCTAACAGATATATCCAAAACAAAGCTATTCAGAAGATACTATACTACCAGTTACTGGGGGAAAACCTCAGTATTTTTTCACCTGGGGTGTACAGCTGCTAATAGGTCGTATTTCATTGGTGAGTGGTGCCATGGAAACCAGCAAACTGTAATTTTTGTTGAGAACTCTGCTGCAGGTAGCTGGATCCAAGCCGAGCAAACTCTCACATCGTAAGAGGTCCAAAGGAAATCCTATGTTGAAAATGCAAGATTGTTAAATTATTACTTAAAATGGAACATACAACCAAAAATATAACTTCAGGTTTTCCATTCTACCCTGCTAAGCCATGAATACATTATTTTTCACAATTAAGTGTTAAATTATTGAGTTTTAATAAATCTACATAATTTTAGCAATTCCAGTCATACAGGGTTGTCTGGCACAGAACTACAGCTTGCTCCTCACCAACTAACTGATGCTAGGAAATAAGCACAGAGATACTGAGGAAGCTAGGTAAGGTTTTTTAAAAATCCAACAATACATATCTACCCCCATTAGAAGAATACACTCTCTTTCATGACACAAAAAATGCTTCTTCGACAGAACAACTCCGACTAAACAATGACTCCTTTATTTAGGCCTTCAGAAACACACAATTTGAAATCAATCTCTTCCTCCAGTTCAGCTTGTCTTGCCATCATTATGCTTTACTCTGTTGCCTTGGATGTTAAGTCCAAGCCTTGGCAACCAAATCTATCATTCAACAGGCAAACCATGTAATGTAGGATCAAAGGACGATGAAAAAAAGTGATGTTTTGGCTTCAAAATATTTTTAAACAAGTAGGATACGGATTGCTTTATGAAACAGCAGCTGAATCAGAAAGCTGAGTCCATGGCAGAGCGATAAATAAACTTAGTAGGATTTCCTCAAAAGTGTTCATAGTACCGTTATTTGGTTGATCAGTCTGTACAGCTTGTGCCCCCAGGTCTTTATTATGCCGCAAAAACAGTATTGTGTTTCGCAGTGTAAGTGCATGATCGAAGTACCGCTGTGCCTCCCCTTCACCTGTACTTTGAACCTAAACAAGAAACAAAATAAATGCATACAAGTGGCAGGTTGTTTCCACAAGCATCAATTACATGAAAGAAAAGAATAACAAATCAGCATTTTAAAGCTTTGTAATTGAGTAACAAATCTGCAGTTTATATGCTAAGGTGATTTACAGCAAGTATTAAATGAAAAGTGAGTCTTAGCAATGCTAGTCAGTCAATCAAAGTGTATGCAAAGACAGCATCTACACATGGGCCCCCAATATAGGAAGGACATGGATGTGTTGGAGTGGGTCCAGAGGAGGGCCACAAAGATGATCAGAGGGCTGGAGCACCTCTCCTGTGAGGACAGGCTAAGAGAGTTGGGGCTGTTCAGCCTGGAGAACAGAAGGCTGCGGGGTGACCTTAGAGCAGCCTTCCAGTACCTGAAGGGGCCTACAGGAAGGATGGAGAGGGGCTTTTCACAAAGGTGTGTAGTGATAGGACAAGGGGGGAATGGCTCTAAGCTAAAAGAGGGCAGATTTAGATTAGATATTAGGAAGAAATTCTTCACCATGAGGGTAGTGAAACACTGGAACAGGTTGCCCAGAGAAGTTGTGGATGCCTCCTCCCTGGAAGTGTTCAAGGCCAGGTTGGATGGAGCTCTGAGCAGCCTGGTCTAGTGGAAGATGTCCCTGGTCATGGCTGGGGGGTTGGAACCAGATGATCTTTAAGGTCCCTTCCAACCCTTACCATTCTACGATTCTATGACTCTAAATCAGGACTACATTCAGTCTTTTGGTTAAAGGATTTAACTGTCCAGTCATCCTGACTGGAATAAAGTGATACAGCAGTTAACAGCAGTCCTTCTACGTAATTCTACAGCTGTCCTTCTAGAATTATCTTTAGGAGGTAGATAAGTTAAACATTCCAGCACATAATGGTCAAATTTTCCTACAAAAATGACACTCAGACTCTCAGAAATATTTATGCCTTACTGAAAGGAAAGTGATTTCCACTGAACAAGCACAAATGCAGGTGTGTGTACACACAGGCTCGGGAAAATGTAGTTCATAAAATCACTTTGGTCACCAAACTCACCACATTCATACAACACACACAGAGCGTGTCCCTGAAAGTCACTAGAGGTATAAATGCTGTGAGTAAGAGACATTCTGACCTAACCACTTAGGTTAGTATGATACCGTGCTTGTTCTCTATCACTGTATTGCTAAATAAGCAGTCTTACACAACGAAAATACTGGGGGGGAGGGTGAGCCCCTTTAACGCTCTAAGTGCTGAAAAAGCATTTGGTCAAACATGTAACAGTACCTTTTCCAGCTCCACCAAGAAGCTGTCAAGACTCTCATCTGACAGTTTCCCAACTTCAAACATAGTGACTGCATGACTTTTCAAGTTCTGGAACAACAAACCAAAACTGTCTTAATTCTTCGAGAGCGGAATGGGCAAGCAAAAGTTTTATTAAGCAAAAACATTTCTTATCAACAAACAATACAGAAGTTTTTAAAAATAATTACAGCTGTATTATATTGAAGTCAAAGTATTTTAAAACTCTACATATTTATTCTTGGCATAATACATTGAACAATTTTGACATACTGGTGAAAGATTTCCCATCATTAAAAAGGCAGTGAGAGTAGAATCAAACAGGAAGGCAATACGCTTTGTGTGTCCACTAGACAGATTCAGGCTGCTCACGCTGGCTGTTTCAGCTAACAGAGAACAAAAAGAAAATATATGATCAAATTTGTTTTGTTTAAAAATAAAATAATCAAGTATAAGTAAAATCTATTTAAAAAAAATAAGAAAGAAGTTAGTTATTGCCATAGTGAGTAGAACAGAATTCCCTTATCACTACTAAACTACTGATTGACTTAATTCAGAGGTTCGTATCTCTGTATCAATTGATATCCAGAATACAGCCTCATTTCAAGAAAAAAAACTATTTGGCTAAAGAATTTTAAACCAAGAAGTAGACACCACCTCCCCCACTGTATATTCCATATGAAAAAAATGATCTACACAGTCTGCATTTTACTTGTTTCTAGACCCCTTTACAGCCTAAGGCACTCTAAAAATATAAAAATAATTGATCCTAATGTATCAAAATTTACTGTTAGTGCTAACCTGGATCATCTTGACTGTTGGTATCTGTATCTGTGGCTGATGACCCAGCTTCCTGTATAGGACTTCTGTTTTCCCCACTGTCCCATGAAAGCAGCATCTTTTGAGGATCCAAAGTACTCCTATTAATGTGAATTAAAACCCACATCTATCGGTCACTGTAGCACCAGAGAAGTATCTCTGCCTTCCAGTGCTAGCAGGTCATGCATGGGCATATCCGATACATGCCTCTCAATACTTTTAAGCCCTAAAACAGTCAAAGCTTGATGCCCCTCAGAGCCCTGCTTTAGCTTCAGCAGAAGAGTTTATTTGGGGGTTTGAAAACACCAGATTTTGAAAGAGAGATCTGAAAAATCAAACTACTGTCTTTGAAGAAGAATCCAACGGAGAAAATGTAATTCACTTTCTCACAGTCTGAATTAGCATTAAAGAAAACTCAGGCATAGTGGTCATTTTAAATGGCTTAACTGGTATTAAAGTGCCTGACAATTCTTAATTAATGCAACTTGGCACTCCAACTTGGAGAACTCTTTGTTGATTAGTATTAACATCACATCCCCAGGACTTGATCTAGATATACATATATGTGAGACTGTCAGTGACAGAACTACAATGGTACCTGACAGCGAGCAAGCAAACTTTACACACATATTCACCGACAGGAGTGCGAAGAGACTTTGTCTCTGTACTAGCACAGCAACAGCTGTTATTTCTGGCCCCAGGAGTTTAAAGCAAATGTACACTTGCCTGCTTCAAAAGTGAACAGCTAGACATTTGAAGGTCAAAAAGACAGCGCTAAGTAACAGCAACAAAGTAGTACACTGAGCTTAGAGGGTAAATTACCACCCCTTATCCTCAGATTAAAAAGAGAATCAGGTATTCTTGTCGTTACACATGTTAGAAAGCCAAGTGAGATTTGTTGTTGCAGAAGTCAAAGCAAGCAACCAATAGCTTCACAATCAGATTTAGGTTCTAGCTTTCTCTTCAGTAAGAAAAATAAGCCTCGTGAAAGAACAGAGACACTTACTTCAGTCTGTTTACCGAAGGAACATTCTTCCATGATGGATGAAGATTATCCAGGTTTATTACTTGGCCTTTTTTATGAGCAAAGCCTAACCGACAATACATGGACACAGCATTCTGAAGAAACACACATATACATAATAAGCAACTGCTATGTGAAACCAGGTTGCAATACAGTGAACTTTCCACATAAAGTTCAACAGATGCATTATGCCCACATACCTTTACTAAAGATAAGTCAATCTCTAGGACGTTTGCAAGCTAAGAAAAAAAAAAGAAAGAAGAATCAACAATACAGTACTGATAATGCAGGCTAATTCACCATTTGTGAGCTTTGGCATCTTTTTGTTGGTTTTCTTTATTTTTAAACCCAGCCTGTACTGGTAGGAGCATGAAGTCTCACAGCTGTCCTACTTGAAAGCATGCAAAAGAAATACGAGGTTATCTTCCACTGTATAATTTCCAGGTTACTCCTGTATATCAGAAGACATGCAAAGAGGAAAACAAATCCTGGATATATTTAATGGATATTTTTCAGGTGCTTATGCATCAAGTTTTGAGAATAAGACTTTATGAAAACATATTTTTCACATTGAAATTATAAACACTTATGCAAAATGTGAATTCCCACTTTAAGCTAATACCTTGCATGTTTTCACTGCCAAAGAAATACTAAATTTTTATTTCACACTAGCAATACAGACCTGTTCCATTTCTAGCTCATATAAAATACTCTATATTAATCACTCCTGTATAAATTCATTCCAGCTGATGGAATTGTTTCACTGAATTGAAGGTACTCCTTCAAGGCTGAAGCACTATAAAAGTTACATTCAGGGTATAAGAAACAGGTTGGATCTTAAGCTTCACAATACCTCTAAATAAAATCACTTTATATCAATCTATATCTCTGCCTTAAGTATTTTCAGCAGTGGGCTCTGGGCCTTTCAAGTATTCCTATATCCCCGACACAGGGTAAGTTTTACTCACCTCTGCCACATTAGTGTGTTCATCTATTGAAACAAATATCTTGTACAGGAGTGTTTCAAAGTAATCACCTTGCACTCTGTTCATCACAAAACCTTCAAGCGGTGGCACTAAAAAGAATTACTTGCAAAATTACAATTTGGTAACTTTCTTTATTAAACTGAATGGAAAAATAAATTTACACTTGTTTAGTTTTCATGGTACCCATCATTTTGAGGATTTCCCAGTCACAAAAAGAAAAGCCTAAAGACAGTATACACAATATTTAATACTCTCCCACTCCTGAAGAAAAGCAATGGTTGTCAATGTGTTTTCTTCTAAAAATTAAAGACACTCTACCTTGTATCATAGCCTTGCAGTTTCCAGCTCATCCACTACAGATGATTTCCAGTCATTCAGCCCATAAAATGATTTTGTAATAGCTCTGATGGGAATGGGACACAAAAACCCACCCCACCCACACACTCCAGAGCTGAGACTCCCAAAGCTATTATTTAAGCAGTAAGTCTCTTGTACTTAGAGGACTTTGACTTAACTGATCTCTACTACAGCAATGACAGGTACTTCTGCATGATCAGGTTCCAAATGATTATGATTTATGCCTTTGCAGATTACACTAAATTCAGAAATCCCTGAGACCCAGGGTACCATAACGAGCTGTCCAAAGGGCAGCCATATACTGTGCTAGTTTAAGCTCCTACATAGTCCCCCAGACACAGCACATGACTAATTGAGATGACAAGACCATGAAGGATGGAACCGACATCTATTAAAAAGTTGCATCTGTCTAGAAAACAGTAGTCAAAAACCCATATACAACTACCTTTCTCTATGCTATTCTTCCTTTTCATTACAGATGTACAGGAGGGTACTTCTTAATTCATGCCATTACTCCTTAAAAGAATTCCATCTTACCTAAATATGTATACAAAATAACCTACAAAAATCAAGATGAAATAAATCCTATATACACTAAAAACAATGATTTAATGGGGTTGAAAACATTTAGTCAGGAAAAAAATTCATATTTTAAATGTTTTGTTTAAGCAAATTCACGTACACAGACAAGCAGCTTCCAAGACAGACAACTACAGGATAAGAAAACATAGGTATAATACCATTAAATATTTACTTACCTGCTATACAGCTGTCATCGGATATTGGTACATCAAGGTAAATAAATCCTTTGTTATATAAGCCTTTATAAATAAAAGCACATAATTTCAGAAAAATGCATGTTCCAGAGTATTAATGACACAAAGTAGACTTCCTCATCAACCAATTCAGAATTTAAAGTATTTTTTCCCAATAGCCTCCACTCTAGAATATTACTTTGCAATGCATGGGTCAATGAACTACAACTAATATTAAACAGGTGTCACTCTAAACCAGAGCTCTTCACTTGCAGTCTGATGCAGTGCCCTTAGAGCTCTACAAGTACCTTCAGGACTACCAAGCACAGTAGAATGACCACAGATCAAAGCGGCTACATTTGACAAAGACAAGTGTGTCCCCGCCTAAATGTTAACATAATTTTCACCATCATCACTGTACTGTCAAGAAATAGGGGTGGGGTGGGGTGGGTCCTGAATTTGTTTTGTCAGCTGAGGATGCTGGCTACATTTTGGTTCTCCCCTAACTCAAGCTGGAACTCGTATACTTGGTAGGAAGGACACAAACTAAATAACGTCAGTTCTGATGGTCCTCACATGTCCTTCCCACACCTCTTCACAGAAAGTCTTTTTTATACAACTGGAGAAATAAATTCTAGGACACTTCAGCACAAGGCACCAGCAAAGCTGCAGCAGATACAGATGGACATTGCATATAATAAGGACAACAGTATGAGATTTGAGTGCTAAGCATCTGAACAGAGTAGGTAAGCCAGGAAGAAGTCTTAAGGAAGGGCAAAACATTTCAGCAGGGTTATCTTTCGAGTCTAAGGTTTGGAACAGCTATACTTTAACAGTAAAGCATAAAGCTAAATCACACAGTATAAAATAAGTCCAACTTATTGTCAGTGGTTCCTTTGGTGTTACCCAAGATCAATCCATCTACACCATATTCATCACAGCAGGGAGTAAGTGCACCAACCACCCTCAGATGAAGTGTGACTGAACACCTGGAGCAGAACTGTCAGGATGTTTCACACATACACAGAGCTCAGCCCAGCTACAGTGTGCGTGTGTGTATGTATCTACAGTACATCCACTAAAATTAGTACCTCCAATAACGGATCAGGATGACATTACAAGCCATCAACACTCTAAGGATGCTCTTCACTGTTTCTCCTTCAGATTCAGCTCTCATAGCTGACACATCCTTACTTACAGTACCTGAAATGTATTGATAGCATTGTAGCTTGGACTAAACAGTCCTCTCTCCTCATAAAATCCCATCCTACTAGCAGTCCTTTACATTAACCATCTGTACATTCTTTTTCTACCCATGATTTAGAGTAAAAAAGGTATGTTAGATCCTTCTAAACCTCCTAAAACTGAGCTGCAACTCTCTACAAGCAACACCAGGCCATGGATAGAGAAAGATTGTGTTTTCAGAATTCAAATTTCTTAAGCCCTATACTGTTTCAGTTCCACTCCAGAGCTTGAATTTAACCTACCTCTTTTCTTTTTTAAGGTTTTGTTCTGCTCCAGTAACAGGCAATGGAATTCTGCCTCAATCTCCTAGGAAAACTACAGTGCACAGGTCTGACTGCTTGTAGTAAGCCAAGCATTTACAGACAGACTTCTCAAGGAGGAGTTTCAGTGAATTTGTACTCCCTCGCCTAATGTTATTTGTCTATATCTAATACATGTTATGCTGAAATGGAGAGACACATGCATGCCATTTTTCAGTAACGGTTGCAGACCTTTGAGAAGCAAGAGAGCCTCTTAGGTTTAAGCCCTATTGTTCAAACAGTACAAACATCACAAAAACTCTCCTTTGAAAAGCAAGGAGTGAAGTTTCACCAGCCAGGACTACCAACTCCGACATTTTAAATTTTAGTTTCTCTTGTCCCCACCTACATCCCCCTCAATCTTTACTGACAGTTTCTAACGAAAGAATTTGTTGAATCAAACAATAGAAGAGCAACAGCTGCTCATGCCTCACCATTAAACCACTTACAAAATCTAGACTGCAGTCTGTACAAGCTCTTGAGTATTTTCCTCCACCTGCTCTTATGCTTCAGCTGTCTATCATCCCCTTTTATTCCTAGTTTTCAGACACTACTCTCAATTTACTAAACAAGACCTACAAACAGAAAAGGAACGTTCATTAAAAACTTACTGTGAACTACACTGAAGTCTAATGAACCAGCAAGCTGAGGACCTGAATCAATTATCTTATCAATAGCAGACTTCTCTGATGTAGTACAAATCTAGGTAAAAGAAATCATGTTAGTCTTCTGTTTATGCAATTTCCTTAATACCACTCAAAAAAATCCCAACCATTTCAGCCTCAAATCCGTCATAAATAATATCAGACTACAGGAAGTAACCCATGTTCTTAATCAAAATATTTGCTCTGAAGAATTCACTGCAGTTTCTGTTAAAATCTTAAAATTTTTCACTCTTGTCCCCACACAAAATTATGCATGCTTCAAAAGCAGTACTTAATTGCACAGGTATCGGCAAGTGAAGTCCACAGTATAATAGGTTTGCTCTGTAAAACTTTCAGACCGAATGTTCAGCCACACAGCTGGAACCATTCTAGAAAGAGGTCCACTACAATATCAAAGTAATGTGCTTCAGGTTAACTACTTTGGGTTGATGGGATGTCAGAATGTAAGTAGCTACCACCTAAGATATTCCAAATAGCAGCCAAAAAAAGATTCCACCATTACTTTAAGTATGTTCCAATCTAAACAAAAGACTTACTGAAGGAATTAAATCCAGATCAAATGACTAGCTGACTGTAAAAAGAAACTGTAAGAATGGACGCAGAATAAGGATGAAACACTAAGTCAGCTCACAAATTTTTCATGTGCAAACAATGAAAAAAAAATGAGATACGAGGAGCAGAAACAATGAAAATATATACTAAATAAAGTCCACTAATATTGTGATTCTAAAGAAGGTGAAGATTCAGTCAAAATTGAGCTGTCAGGACTTAAACGTGATATTTAAGAAAACATATTTTGTAGTTTGTTCCCTACAAAGCACATTATCACACACATTAGTTACCACAAATTGGTCGATGCAAAACCACCTCAGCACTGTGCATAGCGCAGAAAGTACAAAGCAGGGAGAGGGAGAGTGTATCAACAAAGAAAACACAACAATTTCCCTAACTTCCAGTAACTTTTCCATAAAAGAGTTGTTGTAAACCTGCAAAATAATCTTTGTTTATTCTACACAAAAGGAAGCCCCTGTTTGCAGGGACTATCAGCATTTGACCAAACTCAGAGACGCAATCCATACTAAAATACCTTGATGTCATCCTCAGTGATGTAGCCAGACTGCACGACCCACCACGCTTCTATAGCAATCTCCACAGGTTTCACGGGTAACAGATCATGAGCAGTTTTCCTTCTGAAAAATTTCTGCAGTGGTACAGTCCATTTGAGATAGTAATAGAGCACTTCACATATGCAGACAGCCATCTACTTTTGATCTTGATTTTTATAATAATCCATTTTTCAGTACATTATATTCATAGGCTGAGCACACACAAATACTATTAGCCTTGTAATTCAGTGAAATTTACCCCCCTCTCTCAAATCACATGAAAATGAGAAAAAAAAAAATTATTCACGTCTGAAAATGTTGTCTTTCCTTAAACCCGTATTTTCATCCATATTGTACATGTCACTGATTAAAACCCACACTATTCAAACACCTTAGGATCAAGTCCAAATTTAAACTATTTATGACATCTTCTACTGTGAACAGGTAAGAGAGCACAGCAAACAAAGTAAACAAATGGGGTATTTTAAAGAAGTTAAATGATCTTTTAAAAAAACCGAAACCTTTCAGGAACACATTTTATTTACCTTAAAGGACAAAGTACCCCACATTGCCAATATGCATAGTGCTAAAAAAGTACAGTGAATGTCAGTCCAAGAAAGAAAAACTGGAGGACACTGTTTATTTATAGACCTAACTAGCTTCTCTTCCACTGTATAGCCATTACTCTTTGGTTCAGTCTACCAGCTTCGTATGTTGGTAAGCACACTCTCAGTTGAAGGAGCACTGTGAACCTACTGTAAGAGCACTTACAAAGTTTCCTGAAGAAAGAAAAGAACCATTGTGAACTAAAGGGCCTACTTCTATCAACAGTCATTACAATGTTTTCCACATGTGCTGTTCACAGGCAAAGATGCCTGTTCAGACTCGTTACCGTTGTCTTAGAGAAAAACATACATACTACAAAAATTTACACCAAGATGGAGGACTGTCCCAGAATAAACTCTGATCTCAACTGCACCCACATAAACATGGAATGACCCTTCCAGAATTAGTACCACTATACTGTTTACATATGTTTATATATGTTTTATATATATGTTTATACTGCCCAGGAGACATTAGTTATCTGGTGCCATAGAGTAAGTATAGCTCTGAAAATATAAGATTTTTTTAAAAAAAACACTAAACAAAAATGTAGCGCTGAATATCTTTTTCTTTAGTATACTTCGATTTTAAATTAAAAAGCTCTTTATTAACTTCAGAAAACACACTATAATTAGCAATACACTATGTCACACTCAATTAGCTACACTATTGAACTAACCAGGCCCATGAAATTATTTCATTCTTCATTTCCTATGAAATAATATGGGTGGAGGGTGGTGTGAAGGAAAAGGAGGGAAAATAAAAGAAACTTACTTTTGAAGACCTACATTGGTTCATTAGATCTATATACTGGTTTCTTCCTATTCCAAGAAGTCTTAGACCTAAAAAATACATGAGATACACAAAACATTCTTCAAAGAATCAGACCGACTTCTATAAAAATATTTTTAGTTACTCTTTCTTCCAAAAATAAAAGGATAGTTATAGGAGCTAAATCCAGTTCTAACTGAATTTGACAGAGAACCATGTGTATCTAAAACCAAAATCTATCTCCATTCATTTACTCTGTAGAGGTGTAAAAGAAAAAAATCCCGTATCACTCATGTCATAGGGCAGCACGGAATAATCACATCCCTTTCCCTCCTACACTCACATCTAGAGATAATAACTATACTTCAAATTAACAGGACTAAAGCTGTACCAGATTTTGGTCGACAGTTTTTTCTTCCCCTTAAAGCCCACACCATGCACTGGATTAGAACTCTAAGAATTAGAGCACAAAAGGCCACATAAGCCTCTAAAGATTAAGATACAGTTGAGTCAAACTGAATCAAAATGTAATTCTACAGTCTCTAGCCTTCAACCATTAAGGAACCATGAAGAGACACTGAAAAACTGCTCATTAGTTTTAACTCGTATTCTGTCTCAGTTTTAACTCCAACTTTCTAGTTTGACACTATTTTTTTCCGATAAAATGTTAATAAAGATGTTTAACTTCATTACACTGCAGTCCCTGACCTGTAGCTGCTGCTAAAAAACACCAGACTGGCCGGGGG
>Ga0065711_1040041_pt1 | contig 17296 bp, 5 predicted proteins | sample Hoacrofraction12_FD_59098 | JGI IMG/M metagenome (GOLD analysis project Ga0065711, IMG submission 59098) | Hoatzin crop microbial communities from Cojedes, Venezuela - Epithelial fraction 12 v2 (version 2) | ecosystem: Host-associated > Birds > Digestive system > Esophagus > Crop | place... | reverse complement strand
TTGCCTTTGTTGAACCTCATCAGGTTCCTCTCTGCCCAGCTTTCCAGCCTATCCAGGTCACACTGAATGGCAGCACAGCCTTCCGGTGTGTCTACCACACCTCCCAGTTTCGTGTCATCAGCAAACTTGCTGAGGGTACGTTCTAACTCTTCATCCAGGTCGTTGATGAAGAAGACAAAGACATAGAAAAACAGTTTCTAATAATGGATAATTATTTGATTTAGGCAATATAAATGGAAAATTCCTGATGACTTGAAGTAGATACTAATGAACCTGCAATATTCTCTTGCAGTTTACAGTTCTGGTATGAATATAAACCATAGCATTAACAAGAGTTGCTTTTGATTATCTTGTATCTATGTCATATAAGAGATCTTTCATACCTTTCCCTCCTCCTCCAGAATTCACAACATGAAAGGTATCTCAGATTCAAGACAGTTAGAACAAACGTTCAGGTCCCTAGCTTTCTCAAGAACTACATTTTTGCACGTTTATAGTGGCTATTTGAATAGTAAAAAGGCCCTTTGCTCTCTTCTGCACTTTTGCCCTACTTCTTTCAGAAATGGCCAGCTTTCACAAAGAATTGTGAAGCTTGTTCACCAGCAAAGTTGGTGGTTCACGTGGTAAGAAGCAGCCAGTTTTGGCAGAAGAGACGTGCATGTTCGCTACATTCATGGTTACAAAACAGCGTCAGATGTCAGATTTAGACTTTGCTCTCTTAATGCTCTTACAATCGTCGAGACTTACTTCATAGCATGTAAATGCATAAACCACTTCTGAAATCTCAGGTGAGTTTTATATCCATGAAACTTTACTAAAAGCAGTAATTACTGTTTTATACTATTTTAAACAAAAGAAAACATGTGTTTTTGCTTTCTTTGTTACAAAAACATCCAAGGCTGCACAGTGCCTCTGTTGCTGAGATCTACGTGATAAGGAGATCATCTGAAATACAGCCGGCAGCCAGCACTCTTTCTCAAGTACTGAAAGTTCCAAGGCAGTATGTTTGATGAAAAACACATTGTGTGTTCATTTATCCCCTATGTCGATTTAAAATGTGAGATATAAACATGTCTTCTACAAACATACTCAACAAACGTATATCTGGTTTACATCCTTCAGTCATCACAATGACATTTCATTAGCTAATCCATTGCAGAACTGATTTTTTGACAAAATAGAAGCAAATTCAATTTGTTAAGTTTAACCTGATCATGTAATACCCTTCCTGTAAGTCTAGTACTACAGTTCTGGCTGCCTTATGCTATTATTTTCTGGTGACAGATAGGCTGCTGCAAATAATTCTACCATAATTAATCTGGTCCAAGTGGGGAAAAAAAAAAAAAAAAAAAGAGTTTAAAGTAAACTTCTGAATGGTATGGTACTGCACCTTACAGTGTGAATGGGTCTTTGCAATTTTCAGCCCTATGAAGGTAAGGCAAACAAGACAGAACAAAACCCCATGCAGTGACAGGGGAGAAGCAGTTTTTGATATCTCTGTGACTGCTAAATATTAATCATCAATGACAACGTAAGGTTTTGGCACTAGGTTGCTTCTCTTCAGCTCTGTCTGTTGGCTACATCTACTATTTTCACTCTAATTATACAGTGTTTCGTATTGCCTACTTAAATGAGAAAATAATTGCTCAAATTCCCTCAGGGAAAATCTAATGAAGAAGAGAGTTCTTTCCCAAATGAGATTTTTCCATGCCTTATCTATCACATTATCCCATTACTTGAGCTCTGCAGAAAGGTAAGAAAATGGGAAGACTTCTACAATAGTTCAACAGAAAATTCAAAACCTAGGGATTTCCTACCTGTTTTAAGCAGCATCTGTGGGGGCTTAAAGTAACCCTTAGGGCCTGGTAAGTGTGTCAATTTGTCTGTCAGTAGCTAGATACAAGAAAAGACACTTCCTTAGGTACATGGTCTTGTCTCTGCACTAGACTTTGGAAGAGAACATGAGGACAGCAGAACAGAATAGAATCATCAGTGAAAAGCCCCGAATATCCTGTACAGAAACCAGCCATTTCTAGGGATGGCTGATGTAAAAAGTAGCAAAATATCTTAATCCCTCTTTTCTCTCTACAGTTTTGAGGCCTTTGAGATTGCAGGGATAATCCTTTAATCAGTCTGGATCTAGTGAACTGGATCTAATCTTCTGAGAACACACACCTTTTCTTTCAAAAATCCAAACCTGGTCACTTTTCTCTTTTAGAGATCATCTGAAGGAAGCTGTTCTGCCACATCATATAAAACAACATGGTAAATCAGAATACTCAAAAGCTAGCCTGAAACTAGCTAGTCTCAATTCCATTTTCTCCAGGGCTTATGAAACGTAAATACAGACACAGTCCTTGGAGCAAAGACCAGAGTACACCAGTGATAAACTGGTCACCAAGCTGGAGAGTAACAGACTCACAGAAGAGTTGAGGTGGGAAGGCACCTCTGGAGATTGCCTAGTCCAACTTCCCTTGCTCAGAGCAGGCTCAGCTAAAGGTTGCTCATGGCCATTTCCAGCTAGGCTTTGAGAATCTCCAAGGATGGAGACTGCACAACCTCTCTGGGCAACCTGTGCCAGTGCTTGGTCATCCACACAGTAAAAGAAGTTTTTTCTTATGTTTAAGTAGAATTTCTTGCATTTCATTTTGTACACATCACCTCTTGTCCTATCACTAGATACCACCGAGAAGACCCTGGGGAGTAGGAGGCAGGGATTTAAATCTCCTTCTCATGAAAGCAACAAGCCCATAATCCCCAGCAAAGCTGTCTATGAGTTAGGTATCTTGCATAAGGATAGGGATTTGTGTTTCTCTCTCAACCATCTCTGGAAAGGCAGTGACCATACTTTTTTTCAGAGGCCAGTTCACATGCTAGGCAAATTTGAAGCATGTCTTGACTGGACTCCAGAAAATGCTTAAATTTCTAAATCCTGAATCCTTGAGAGATACATTCTGATTTGCTCAGACTGTGACAGAAACTGAATTTTAAGGTGCTTATAAATCAAATGGGAGTTACTTAATGTGCTTTTGTAACTCTAAAAATTATGCATCAAATGAGTGGATGCTCCAGGACTGCAACTTTTAAAGTAAGTGCTTGGGTTTTGCTTAACTCCTGCTCCAAACATCTTAATAGTCTATGGGCTTTATGGGACTTCCAGAGGGAAAGCAAACGTCACAAACTTTTGGTCCAAGGATGTCACATATAGCAACTTTATGCTGACTTTGTCCTTTCCATGCAGCCTTGCAGAGCCCCCACAGCATGCTATATTCACTGCCGAACTACTGCTACAGACTCTAGAGAAGGCAGAATAATGAGAGATGAGACAGATGTTTCATTCTTGTTTCATCCTGTCTAACACTCCCAGCCAGCCCACATCCCTGCAAATTAGTACATTTTATGCTGTACAAAGAATATTAAAGCTACATATTTTTACATTTAAAAATTTAAACAAGTAAGCATTTTTGAAAAATAAACATAAAAATTTCAAATTTTACTTACTACCTATCATATCCAGCCATCTCCATTTCTGCCAAAGCTATGCAAATACGTGAAGTACCCAAACATTGTTTCATTAATAAGCTTGTTTGGAAAACTGAAATTCAAAGAATAATGTCTTCTCTTCAGAAGTTAACAGTTTAATTGCTATCATTAAACTTCAGTTTGTTGCACTGAACAGTTCTGACTGTACTACGAGATTTCCACACTTTTCTTAATCCCCAAATGGGCCCATCAGATAAAATTTTCTATTTGGATAGCACTTCTTGTCTTTCCAAAGTTGTTCAGAACTCTGGAACACAAGCTTTAAAATGCTGAGTTACTAAGATGTCTCTTTGTCTGAGTGAATGCGTTCTCAGTTAAAGCAATTGTCCCTTACGTTTCGGAGATTGCCTTGAGAGAAACCAGGAAGAAATTAAAAATAAACAGGAGTGAACTACAATAATGAACTAAATGTATCTCAAGGTGATCTCAATGCATTTTAATTGTATAATTTATTTTAATACAAATTTTATAAATCACAGACCCTTTGATTAGAATAGTTTTCAGAGCCCCTCCTTCACTTCTATAGCAGTTTCAGGCCTGATGCCTGCTTGAAGTCACTGAAATTCATCTACACAAAAGAGTTTTGCATCCACACAGGAAATCATGGGGGTCAGTTCAACAGAAATACCATCTGACAGACTTCAGGGCTCCTCTGATGTCCTCGAGAGTCCAAAAATATGAAGAAAAACTTGTACTCACCTAAGAGAATTGGCCTAGTACAAATGGCTAATATGCAGAACTGTGATTCCTTCAGAAGACCACAGACATATGTGGTAGAATGAAAGCAGGACTTTTGCCTTATTTAGTATTTCATCAGAACAGAAGATAAACAGTAATCAGATAAAAAATGGGCCATGAGAAGGCCAGAAGGTGTTAAACAAGACAGACTGTATAGAAGAAAACTGTTGTCCTACATGGAACAGCTTTGTCTGCTGAATGCACGATGACTTTCTCACCTCTGCGTGCTGAGAGGGAAAAGTGTCATCATGTCTTGGCCCCCTGGCTTCTTCAACCCATGCAATAGCAGCTGAAGGCAGTCATCAGGGCAGTGCTCCTCTATCCAGTCATCTTTTCGTACCAGGTGTTAGAACTTAGCTATCCCTAACTCTGGCAAATTTATTTGAGGGTGGGAGCAGGGGGCAGACTGATTAATAGGTCATTTGACCATACAGCTTTTACATTGCCTGAAAAGTAAGCTAAGAGAATCACTGCAGGATGTAGTTCACCCTGACATTCAAGGCTTTAACAGCAGTTTGAGTTTCAGCAAGCAACTCCAAGCTGCTACCTTCCTGCTCAGGAAAGTTTGTTTAAACGCAAGTCAGGCTTCTGCAACGCTAGTCAAACATGACAATATCCAAAACAACAATCCAATTCTCAAAATTCAATTTAAAATAAAAATAAAAAAAAAAACAAAACAAATTTGGCCCATCTAGTTTGCCTAAAGTTTAAAGAGGAAATGCTATCTAAAATATGGTAGCAAGATCAAGGTTTTGCTGAACCTCTGGTGAAGATTTGCACGGTATTGATGCTGTAAGTGTTTGTATTTTGTAGACTGAGGAGCAAACACTAAGTAAATTTAGATTGCTCTTGCTCTATGAAGTGCTGTTAGTCTCCCGTCTTCTCAGCAGAGCTGTGTGTCTCTAGTTAACCTCATAATTATACAGGCAGGAAAAGATGTTTTGCTTTGGTCTAGAGACTAATGAAATGGTAAGATAGTTTTAAAAGGTAAAGAGAAAATGTTGCCTCTTTCTAAGTGTAGCAGTCAGTTCATATATTTATCCTTCCACAAAAAAAAATGAATTGCTCATTTGTTGCTATCAAAACTTCATCAGCATTTATAGTTGTAAATGCCCAATACTTCCTCTGCAGAAAATGAAAATTAAAGTATTTCTTAAACAGTGAGATGAGGTTTTTGGAAGTTCACAAACATACCCTTCTGTGCTGTTTCAAATACTTTTAGTACTTTGATCACATGCTTTCTCAAAGGTTTATCAGGTGACTATAACTAGCTAGCACTTCACAAAGGTGCTACAAGATCAAGTGGGAGATATTCAGTGGGTTTATTGCAGCAGTATTTGCTCCTGTTGACTTTCTTCCAAAATGTTCGACATTCAGTTGCTCCCCGAAAAGCTCTTTTTTATTCACCTTAAGACTCATGTTTTACTGTGGTAAAATGAAAGACAATCTCTTTCTTGTGCTGTAAACAACTATAGAATTGAAAAGAACTCCAAGTCACCCAAGGAATGCTATGTTTCAAAAATATTTAATCACAAGTAAATATACCAAGGGATTTATTTATTGGAAAATCTTGAAAATGGTATTTCCTTAAGAAGTATAATTCCTATTCTTTTCGTGACACAGGTCAGTGGGCTTAGCATAAATTCCACTATAAGCTCACTGGTTTGTAACCCAGTCTGATTTCACCATGGAATTTTTTAGATACTGTTTCTTGACATTTTTAGTTATAAACAATGTAAAACAGTTGATGATATGACTTCTCTGGAGAAACTAGTCTCTATTTTCTAAATGCTGTAATTATTTCTGGGTCAGACACATATTGTTCATAAAATCCTAGTAAATAATAGATCATATCATAAAGCATATGAAAATACTAACATTTTCGTACCCTACCTGTATATTGCATGTTTGCCCTCACTTCACATTTATGTTCTGAAGAAAATCTGGAGATAATGAAAGCAGTAGTAAATGCATTCTTAGGAATACTGTATACTTCATGCTAACCACTTATTTATGGTGTGGGTCAGATCCAAGATAGTGGAAAAGAAAATTAGTAGCTATTTTCTGGCAGGAGAGTTTACTCCATTATTATGCACTGGGTATCACAACAAAGAAGGCTGTTTCTATTTGGGCTCTCCCGGTGAATTGACAAGATATTTGGCTGCCATCCTTAAAATTTTTGGGCATACAAAACCAGGCTTTGCAATAAATATTTAGATTTGTTGTTTTATATAAAGCACTGTGCCAAGACCAAATGAGAAAAAGGCTTTAAATCTTCAAAAATGTTGAAATAATATTGAGCTTTTCTCATTTGAAAGCATTCCTTTCTTTTAACCGTATTTGTGCTTGTCATTTGGGAATTCCTAGCAAGAGCAAATTGTCTGAGGCTTTTAACATAGTGGAAGAGAAAATTTGGAAGCTGCCATGGAAAACAGGTTATTATCCTGTGAACTTGTTTTCTACCCAATATTTTATAGATGTTCAGAAACTTAGGTGGATATTTCAGATCTCTTCAATGAGGATATTTTGTAAGGGAATAATAATATCTATCTGAATAGATCTCATTTTAAGGGTTTGGGTATTTTACACAGTGGCTGGTACAAAATCTTGAAGTGAGATTTGTATTTATCTATTTATTTATTCAAGAGGATTGCAACCAAGGTAAGCTAAGTTGCATTCACGTGAAGTTACCACCGAGAAATGGAAAAGATGGCAGTAAATGTATAGCATTTCCTGCTTTTTTCATCTGCCTGTAGGGTAAGAGAGCATCAGGGGGAGAGCCGTGGATTTACCTGGGGTGCTCAGCTCAGGGCTAGACTGTGCACTGCTCCAGTACTTCCCTAGGATCCAAACTTCCATGTGCTATGACTGTACAGGGGAGTTGTGTCAGGATGGGAATTAGATAAATGTGTCACTCCAGTTTGTTGATTTTGAGCCAAATTTCGATTCTTCAGCATTAGAGTATGGCATTATTGCATCCATATAGGCAAGAGATGTACACTTGCTCTTCCAACCTGTTTTCCAGGCTACTGTGCAAAAAGGGCTATCTAGTGGCTGTCTGTGTTATAAATTCTCTGAAGAGCAATAGTTCTAGCAAATTTAGAGAACTGCAGTAAACCAGCTTCATCTTATGGCAGTTTTAATACTGCATAGAAACCCACAGTGCTGGGACAATCAAACAAGACAAGTCTGATCTCCTCTCTAGAGTGACTTATCTGGCAATGCTCAGAGACCCTGACCTAATTTCAGCAACCCTTCTTGCACTCATGCTAATATGAAATGTGACAAGAGCACTTAAAAACTGTTCCTGATAAAACCTTGGGGACAAAGGGTGTCTTGTGTCTGTACCCCATCTCATTATCCCAGCAGGTAGCTATACAAACTGAGCTGTCTCATCTGGAAACCAAGTGACTCATCACTTTAAGGACAATTACGATGCTAGCATAGATTTAAAGCATGCATTCTATAGTAGCTTGAAACATTTGCTATGGCCTGTAACAGAGATGACTGCTTATAAATAAGAGTACATATTTATATTGTTAATGTTTTCCTTTTCCTTTAAAGATTTATGGTAATTATTCCAAAATGGTTCATCCATATAAAATATATGAGTTTTATCAAGAATGATTGATTGTTTTAAATAATTACTAAATAACTAGAGCTTGCATGGTCTCTGCCTTAATTCAGAGCTCTCCTTTAGGAGTTTATCTGTCAAAATTACATACAAGTTATTGCATCTGGATGTTATTCAGCTGGCCTACTGATAAAAGTATAGTCATTCTAGTACAGCTGATGTCACAGATAGTTGTTATTTGCTAGCCTGCTTAATAACACATTCTTTATTAGACTTGATTATGGAGCTGAAATAAAATACCACCTTTTCAAGAAGTTATGCCTAGACCTGGTGCAGTATGACGTGATTGTCCCTCACACCACTGGTAACATGGGTATGATGTTTACAAGTCTCTCAGGAGAGTTTGTTGCTCAGAAGTAACACCAGTGAAATGCTATTTTTGGAAATGTCATACGTAATGTTTTTACCAGCAGCTATGAAGGTGGTGAGGCACTGGAACAGGTTGCCTGGAGTTATGGCTGCCTCCTCCTTGGCAGTGTTCAAGGCCAGGTGGGATGGGGCTTTGAGCAACCTGGTCTAGTGGAAAGCGTCCCTGCCCATGGCAGAGGGGTTGGAACTAGCTGATCTATGAGGTCCCTTCCATCCCAACCCACTCCATGATTCCATGATTCTTCTGTACAAGACTAGTGCTGTTAGGAGTGTATTCACAGAACAGCATCGTTGTTAATCTGAGAAGATTCCATGACAGCTACAACCCATATATGCTTAAAGTAACCAAGTTCTGTATGGTTCTAGCAATAAAATCCTAAAGTAGAAGCACACTGATAACACAAATGAAAATCAGAATATATAACAGAGTACGAAGGCACAGAACAACATGCAATAACATGGAACAACATGGAGCAATAGAGAAAGTGCTGCTTTGTTGAAAAGGTAGGAGCCAGCAGAGATCAGACTGTGGAATTTTAGCCCCAGGAAAGTGATCGGATTTATCAGGCAACAAATAATATTTTCATTCTGTATGAAGGCTTCAATAGCTATTGGATCAAACAGTGTTTCAAAACTACAGATATTTGATTGGTTGGTACTCAGACCAACCTGGTACGTACGTTTAAGTAGCCACCAGATAAATTTCAAACTCTGAAACGGAGAATCATACCTAATCTCTGTCAATGAACCTTGTTTTTCGATTCTGCTCACCTTATAGGTAAAACTTTTTTGATGGTACCTCCCAGCACAGTGTAGCTTTTTGACAGTTTGACCTTTTTCTAAGTGGGATGTACAGATCTAAACATGTTTTTCTTTTAAACCTCATGAAAAGCAACTGAGGAGCTGTAGAATCAAAGGTCTCTTGGCATATATATACTTATTAAAGTGAAAGGGAATGAGTAATATAAGCCAACGTTTTTAAATCCTTCCGAACTAAGATTAATTACCAGATGTTCCAGGAACTTTATCATCAGTCCAGTCAGTCCTGATGTCCTTGCTTTGTAGTATATGGGGTAGTTGCCTTTTTGGCACTGTGTATTATTTCCTGGAGGGCTTCAAGGGCTGTAGTTACATGGCTTTTTGTTTTAGCTGATGTTACTGCACACATTTTTAGGCTACAGGAAATAAGAGAGGTCAGTATGGTTTCTCTCAGTTGTAGTGCAATCTGGAAAGTACCACCACAGGAGTCTGATCTGTCCTTGCTCTAAATGCACAGGGATTAGTGCTAACAGACATTGCATGTGAGACTCACTTACAGTATCCAGAGAACAGCCCAGCATCACTTCCCATTCATGAAATCCTGCTGTATTTATCTTAGGGAATTTTGGCCTCATAGTTTCCATGTATGTAGTCATCACCACATGGCGCAATCGTCAGTTAAACCACCTCCCCTCTAAAACAACAATGAAAATAAACACCAGAAACATTAGAGGTGCTCTGAGAGCCCTGAACTTCGCTTACTTGTGCATTTCAACATATATCCCACTATAGCCAAGGATCACACAGGCTGCAGCCATAAATCAGAGGTCATTTTACAACAGCTGGCCAGCACAGAAGCAGCGTGCTTTCAGCGGGACCGAGCGCTGTATGTGCCAGCCACCTGAGCACTACCAGCTTGCTCAGGCGGAATTTACAGCCCTCGCTGAACCCCGCCGTGGTGCTGTTCTCCCTTCGGCCATTTGCAGCTTCTGGCTGCCCGGAGACGCCCCGCAAGACACCTTCACACACTTGCTAAATCATGTTGTCACACACCAGTTGTTGTCCCACAGCAGGCTTTCATTTACCCTTGGTTCATAAATCTTCACGGAGCAGCAGTGGTGTTTCAAAATCATTTTGAAGCAGGGGACAACGTGACGAAATAATTTGGATTTCCAATTTGCAGCAATTCTCTCTCAGCCAAGCCACTGACTGACAAATATTTAACGATTCATATGTTTTTTTGCTAGAAATGTGAAGATGTAATCTGTCTGCAGATGTAATTTATTCACAATATTAGTAACATCTTGGGGTATTTTTACAGAGAGCAATGTAGGTTGATATAAAGATTATGAAAATACCTCTTGACAAGGCTGGTACTTGTTAATCAGTTCCCATGGAGAAGCGTAATTTCTTACTGACGAAGGTATGAAGAAGATTCAAATATCATGTGGTCCTTGTCCAAATCACCTAACAAACAATGAGGGGTGACCTTGAAAGACTGGGGGAGGGGAGGGTGAGAATTTTTTTGTTTGTTTTTGTAATAAACTGATCCTATACACTTGTCGTATACAGCTTGTAAGAAATATTTTTAAACAGGTTGCCCAGAGGGGTTGTGGATTCTCCTTCTCTGGAGATATCAAAACCCGCCTGGACAAGGTCCTGTGCAGCCTGCTGTAGGTGACCCTGATTTGGCAGGGGGGTTGGACTAGATGTCTGTGATGCTTATTGTAAGTAAAAATACGTATGTGCATAGATAAACAGAACATCTAGTAACTGTGTTGAAAGAGTTTTGGTTTCTGTTTTTAAGGATATTTTGTTTTTTAATTTAATATCCATTCTATTACGCAAAAAACACAAAGGGACATTTTTAGACGTGTAATATCAGCTTCGTTTTCTACTTGTGTTTTCTATATTTTTGTCATATTTTTCTGTTTTGAGTTGGATTTTTTTTTGTTTTATTTGACAATCAGATTGGATTTCCTCTAAAAGGTGTTGTATAGTATCTCTGAAATTTAAGCTACTTCTAAAATTCAAAGTCTGATCTAAATATTGGATTGCTTGCATAAAATGTGATCTGAATTGAGGTTCCACAGTAGTAAAGAGCAAACCGGAAAAGCCCTGCCAGGGTGCCAAGTGGTCTCAGAGGCATTCAACTCAATGGATACTGTATTTCTTTTCAGAGTTGCACCTGGGTGCAAAGTCTAGGTAATTTTTTTTCTCAAGAAACACCTATAAGGATGCTTAGGTCCACATTATTTATCTTCCAGGAGGTTTCTATAGCCATCACACAGTCTATTCTGAAAACAATGTTCCTTGGAAGAGTAAATATTACTTTTCAGTCTAATGATTGAGTATTTCAAGAAGATGGAAAAATTGTGAGATTTAATTCCTGTCCTAAAAGGACATTTTAATTTATCCAATACCTATTTTAGTTAAAAAGCCAGAGTTGTCTCACCTTCTAAATGTTTAACGGTCCTGTACTTCTGTTTCCTGATCTATAAGCTATAATTTCGCTGGCTTATTATACTATCATTTCTAATCAACATTTGAGATCTGTAGATAGTTTCTTTCTGTGCAAGAAACCATAAATAAAAATGTTTGAGAAAAGACTGCATTTAAATTATACAGTGCAAGACAATTGGAAAAATTACTAATTCTGTCAGACATTCAGAATAATGAAAGCATTAAATGTACTGGAACACATACTTGTTGTGCATGAAAGACACCTGTCTTGAAATTGGTTTTCTCTTTCTAGTTTAAGCATGGTAGCAAACGCAGAAACTGGTGAAATTTCTTAGAACATACAGAATTTAGCTATACATATGAAGAGATTGTATATAAACACTGTACTAGATTGCAGTAAATAAACTTTTATTGCAATTGCAAGCAGCACCATGAATGCTTACTAAATAGAGTTTATAGACTGTTATTGCATAACAGCATACGTGCAATACAAGACAAACTGAGCAGAGACTCAGCTAAGTAGTGAACTGAGGGTGCAGTGTGGAGTAGCATGCGTTTTGACAGCAGCACTTCATGAGGAGCGCTTATGACAACACCTCATCTTCTGTTTCTGAAGTCTCAGAGCAAGAGGGGTATAAGAAGTTTCTTTCTCCTGCATGATCTTCGTGTTCTGCCTGATACTTTGGTGAGCACTTTGTTTGCATGGCTAATTGGTAAGAAGGGCATATAAAAGCCTTTATTACAGCTTCAACCAACTGCAACCTTGTTTATTTAGGAAAAAGAAAGAAAAAAGGAAGAAAGATTATCTGGTATGCTTACACTGGCAAAAGATCCTAGTAAAAGCCCTTTTAGTTTACACTAGTGGCTGAACAACCACTGCAGTTGAACTAATGCTTCTTCCAGAAGGAACTACACAGCAAATGAAGTTGGAATCGCTGAGTGAGTGACCACCCTCAGCTGGCCACTGTGCTGCTTTAGGACATTGCTGCCTCAGCAATAGCGGTGGCCAAACAACAGTTAGTTTGGTCGGAGAACTATTGCGCTCAACAGATGAGTGAGAACCAAGAATTAATCTTGTTTTAAATTAACGTACTGGATTTGAAACAGCAGGCATTTAGGAATTGATTCATGAACAATAGTTTGGCTGCAAACAGCCAAAATTTGGTCCTGACTATCTCACAGAGTTTACTGTCATTGTTTCCTTTAAGCTGGGTGACATATATAGCAAAACTGAGTAAAACAGCATTGTTTTTGTTAAAAGCATGCAGTAGAGATTTTTCTCAAAGAAAACCAAACTGCAAATCTCTTAGCACTTAATCATGAGATTCACACTGATAAGTAATTCTTGTGACATTGGCCATGTTATCTACGCAAGTAGCCATTCACCAGTGTATTATTCTGTTGTAAGGAGACTTACTCTAATACACGGCGTTGGCTTTTTTCATGTGTGTTTAGTCTATTCTAAATGTTTTGTGTCAGCCTGTAGAAATGAAAACATGTTTTTCACTATGTGTTGAATAGTAGATGAGCATTTGGAAGATATAAAAATATTTACTTGCAGTAAATAATGAATTAGTTTGTATAAAGTGCTTTGTAATACTTTCATGAAGCAAGAATTGTGTTAGTGTTTATAAGCCATACTGAAATATATCCAAAGAAAAGAAAACATATTGTTTGGGATGCTGGCATCCAGTTAAAAACTAGTGTCGAGCACCTTGCAACTCATGACAGGGTCTATGAAGCTAATGAAGCTATTTAGACGAATGATTTGTAGGACGTCTTTTAGTATCTTTATATACAGCTCATTCACAAATCTAGGAAAACTAGGGCTTAAGTAATAGATTAACATGAATTGTTCTCTTTTTTGATGCTTCTGTCTTCAGGTGGGCATAAAAAATTGCACTGCAAGCAGTAGGACTAGTAGCGAGGGCTGGGCTTCAGGGTTGCAACCAAATTTGGTGTTCTTACAACTGGAACATGAATAAATTGTCCCCCAATTTCTCTAGTGAAGTCAGCAAAAGAACAGGGGATCCTGCTGAGAGATGGCTCAGCTAGGAAGCCAACAAGATTAAAGGTTAATTTGGAAAATACCATGTGACTTCAACAACCTTCACATGTGTCTTTGATGTAACTCTAAAACTAAGCTAATTTAACATAATATCAATGTCAAGCATCACTTAGGCAAGCTATGCTTTAAAATTGTCTCTGGCTAGTTATTTTGGGGGCCTGAAATATATCCACTTCACTAAAACTACATTGCTAGAAGAAAATGAGATTTTGGTGACTGAGTTTCTCTGCTTTTGTGAGCTCTACAGTGATTCACTCATGGGGAGATATAGCTTCATGTATGTGACTGTGAAAGCTGAAAAATGTTTCTGTTCTCATTGACTCCTTATATAAAAACAATCCAGAGGCACTAGTCTAGTGATAAATGACTTCAATATTCTTGTTCTTACAGTAACTCCTAGTTCAGGACTTCGTGAGCTGTGAGTGAATAAACAGATGCACACTGACTGTATCTAACAAAAAAAAAAAAGACAACTGGGTCAAATTGGTTTGAATATTGCTGAAACAAAGGCTGTAAAATCTCATCCTGAATTCATTTTGTTGTCCAGAAAAAATCATTTAACGTACAGAAAAATGACTGATTACCAAAGACCATGATCAACTTCCATTCCTGAGGTGGAAATTTTTTAAGGAGTTGCTCATTATCACCATCTGAAATGTATTTTTCTTCCTGTTGTGCTAGAATGAAAGCAAAACTGCTCCACACATCTTTCTTTGTAGAATTAAGGCTCTGGCTAACAGGCTGCTTCTTTAGTATTTGTTGCCATGGAGCTGCCTCTGCCGATTGAACTCACCTGGGCAGACTCTGGCGGGCACACTGAAGCTGATTTGGTCTGTCACTAACACGTGTCTTCAGTGACCACAGAATTTCACAAAAGAAAAGCAAGTCCTGTTCAGATTTCCTATTAAGGGATTGTTTTAAGTAAAATTAAGCGTTCATTTTTTCACCAGATGCTTTGTGAGATCATTGATGGTCTGACATTCCCCCCTTGGAAGAACAATACTTTGTCATAATTGTTCTTTGCTGCCTTTTTCAGAAATATCCATTCAGCAAACTAGTCCAAGGGCGAACGTGGATGTATTTCACCACGGCTGTCACCAGGAGCAGCAGCTCCTGCACTACCCAGCAGGAGTACTATGGCATTGTTTGATTTTTAATGTCCTGGGTGTCACAGCCTTGGACACCAATACATTAACTGTTGGTTTTTAATAGATATGCCATTTTATAAGTCGATCCTTTCCTATTATTTTTATCAGTGTTATTCCATCATGCAAAAAAAGGTATTATCTCCATTTCAAGCTATTTTTCCTACAAAATAAACCAGGAAAAAATTGAAGGGAAATTTGCTTTCTTAGCATCTAATGATATAAAGAAACCATCCAGATTTGAGAAACATGTATAAGAAAGCACCTGGGAGCATATTTTAAAACACATGGTTTCAAAATAATATTAAAGTACATATTTAGCTACAAAGTGTAGAGTAAATCTGACGGATGCTTGCCATGGTTTTCTTCTTTGTGCACGACTAGGAACAAAACGTTGCTCTTAGGCTTCTGGCAATTTTTTCTGCAGAAGTCATATGGGATACCATTACGATGTTACAATTAAAAACTATCATCTCAGCACAAACTTGCTTCTTAGGTTTTCGGAGGACACTTCAAGGACAGTTATCTTAATAAAATGCAGGGCAGCACAGAATCAGAGGGGAAGATGGTGAAGTCTTATGCACTGTTTCAGGTGGACAAATGTTTCTCTGAGAATATTAGTCTGGAAATAGATAAGATGGTTTTGATGGCAATTAATTGGCTGTGGCTACTAGAGAATTTACATCACGGTATTAATGTGACTGCTGATATCTTATTTTTCAGAATCATTTGTCTTATGAAACTTGAAGGCTGCTAAAGCTTTATTGAAAATTGCTTTCTTACAAAATGAGAACTTCAATTTTGGTAAAGACTTCGGGGCAGCTGAGTAAAAGAGGCTCAGCAGTAAGGGAGAAAAAGAAGGAACCAACAAAAGCTTGAGGACTTGTCTTTCCTCGCCCTCCTTTTGCTGCAAAAACTCAAAGTGCTTACCAAAAACTACTTTTCAGAAGCCAAAGCAACGTTATTCTGCAGTAATGTTTTCCAAACTGACCCTGGTTGCAGTCTGATGTTTATAGCTAAGCTACTCTAAAGGCTGGTGTGCTGCCAGGGAGGAATTCCTGCAGCCCTGCTGTAAACTGTGTATTCCTGCTGTCCCCCCTTCCCCTTTCACGCTGGCAGTTGCACTTAATCCGACTTCATGGTGAGATGGCTCACAGAGATAAAGCAGCAGAGAATTAATCTATGGAAAGGTAATTAATTTTGTGCTACATTTTGCTTTTAATTCTTGACTGGAGTCCCTCGTGCTCAGAAAAGCACAAGTGGTGTGCAATGGAGGACTGAGTTAGTGCAGCCAAGGCGAGGAGGAAAGGCAAATGCTCACTGTTAAAATTGACTTGATGGTAGCGTGGAGCTGTGCCATCAGCGATTTGTGCTTCAGATCTGTGCACATATAAAGTGGCAAAGAATTTGTAAACTCTTAGGCGTATTAACTCTGCCAACAACCTTGGTAATGACGAGTTAACCATCAACTATGTTTTGCAATCCTCATACATATTAGAGGTTGTCATTGCATTTTCTTACACCGTTTATTGTGAATGAAGTTTTGCTTCGATGCCACAAATAAGAGATTGTCGGGTGGAAAAAAAAAAAAAAAGCCTTCCCTAAAGCAGAAAAGCCCAAGCTGAGCACAGAGCTTAATGAAGCGTGGAGGGAAGGCCAACCTCAAGGAGCCGAGAAGAGCTTGGATGCCATCCTTGGACACAGGCTGCATGCAGGGTCTATTAAAAGCTGTCTCTCATGTCAGTAACTCACATGGGCTGAGCATATTTGTGGGTGAGAGTCCTATAAAGCCTTTTTGTGCTCTTGTGATTCAAGTATTTAATAATGAGAGGGCAATAATGCTATAAATAGGAACACCATAGTTGGTAAGGACTGAGGATACAAAAGGAGATATGTGGTCTCGGTTATGACAGGAGGGCAAAGAAAAAGGGAAGAAAATATCAGCTGAAACCAGCGACTTCTGCAGAAGCACTTAATCAAACACCAACTCTGTATACAACCCATCGACAACAGAATTGCCTCTCGCAAAGCGAACAGCTTGCGAGCAGGAGCGTGCCTTTTTTGGTCACGTTTTGCAAAGGGCTGAAAATATGTGCATAGTAGGTGTTGTGGCTCTTGCAAGTATTGTGAGCCTTCCTGTGCATTAGGAGCGTTTTTGCCAGTGTTTATGTCTTGCTCTTATCTTCCATCATGTAGAAACCCTGCTCCTTCTGATTGCCAGAGTATATCATAACAATATCAGTCAAGGTTTTGCTGCATCGCACCTACACATAGGAGCATCTCTCCTACGAGGAGAGGCTGAGGGAGCTGGGCTTGTTCAGCCTGAAGAAGAGAAGGCTGCGAGGGGACCTACCTAATATATACTTACAAATATCTGAAGGGTGGGTGTCTGAAGGATGGGGCCAAGCTCTTTTCAGTGGTGCCCAGTGACAGGACAAGGGGCAATGGACACAAACTGAAGCACAGGAAGTTCCATCTGAACATGAGGAAGAACTTCCTCCCTCTGAGGGTGACGGAGCACTGGAACAGGCTGCCCAGGGAGGTTGTGGAGTCTCCTTCTCTGGAGATATTCAAGAC
>Ga0065711_1040040_pt1 | contig 17296 bp, 8 predicted proteins | sample Hoacrofraction12_FD_59098 | JGI IMG/M metagenome (GOLD analysis project Ga0065711, IMG submission 59098) | Hoatzin crop microbial communities from Cojedes, Venezuela - Epithelial fraction 12 v2 (version 2) | ecosystem: Host-associated > Birds > Digestive system > Esophagus > Crop | place... | reverse complement strand
CCCCCCCCTCAAATAATTGAATCATTTTGGACAATAAAGACAACTAAGTACTAGTCTGCATAGGCTAAACCTAAGTACCATCAACCATGTAGGTAGAAATGAAGGAAGTTTAAGTAGTTGCAAGAGGGGGCAGGAGTTGTCAAATGCATACCCCTCTTGAAGGCATTATTGTTGCTAGAATTTTAGACCTAATTTCCTGAATGTAACACTTGAAAAATGAATTATATTGTTTCTTACGTGGTAATTTTTTTTCTAACTTTGTTTTCTGATAGAAATTATAAACAGGTGACACTTCCAAAGTAGAGACACAAGCACAGCATGGTCTCCTCGAACCCGGGCTCCGATGTGGGTGAGGGCTGTCAGCAGTGTGGCAAGGAGCTGGCTTCCGCACGCTTAAACCTGTTTTTGAGCTATGCTGTTTAGACCTACTCTGGATGTCAGCGGGAGCCGTGTTTGCTTGGCGTTATTGTTTGGGATCCCAAATGTGTACCTAGAAGTCTGGCTTCAGTCACCTGGATATAAAGCCTTCATGCTGCTACAACAAAGCCGACCCAAACAAACGCAGCATAAATTAAGTGACAAGGTAATTGATTGCTTAGCTGTTTAAAGTCAATTCAGAGGACTCCTGCGTTTTCAACCCAAAGAGACTTCTCTTAAGTTTGAACAGCAGAAAAATCAAACATGGATCTCTCTTCAAAGAAAGGTCATTAGCACTGAATGCAACAAAATAAGTGGCTAATTATATTCAAATATGTGACTCCTTGAGATATTAGATTATGCTAATGAGCATATAAATGATTTTTTAATAAAATCAGTCAGGAATGGGATTTTTAGAAGAAAACTATATATTCTTCCTTTATGTGTTCCAAAACCACGCAGTTTATTAGTAGTACTTTTGAGTAGTATGTTACGAAATGCATAATATTAAGAAAGCAGTTTAGGATCTTAATGCCAGTTGCTGGGGGTATATACAGAGCTGCGTTAATGTACAGGAATTAGACAGACATGTTCTTCTCTGTGATTGTCATTCATTAGAGATAATGTGATATTACTTACATTGTACCTTACATATGCTATTGGATTGCTTTTATAGATCAATATTCACGGAAAGCATTCCATGCGTTTTTATGGTAGGAATCATGAACTTCACGTTGCTGCAAAGGGAGCTGTTTAGTAGATTGCACTTTGCTTTGTAGTCCGTCTAGGATGAATTTCTGAGAATGGGTTGCTCTCCAAACACTGGTCATTAAGTCTGGTCTGAGGGAGTTTTTTTGACAGTGGTGTAGGACATCCTGAGCCCAAAGGTCAGTTGTTTGCTGTCCTTGCAGTATTGATGTATAAGACACAGCCATCTTCAGTGTTCTTCCTTTTTAGAAAGCATGATTTCTTGTCTGAAAGGGGACACAAACACTGTAGAGTCTCCAGCCACCCTCTCTGGGGTAGCATGGGTGCTCATCCATAGCAGTCATCCTGGTACTTATTTTCAGAGTTTTGCCGAGCCACTTGGGGCAGAAGGATATTTTTTGTTCCTTTGGGCATGTGTGCATATACATTCAAGCTTATACAACTGCATAGAAATCCTTTTGCATGGGCAAAGACACTTTCTAAATCAGGTTAGGAGACTGATGTCTTTGCTCGTGGAGTATGGGTACTGTGCATTTTGAGGGAGTACACGGACAACTGTAAACTTGTGCTTCAAAACTTTTTGTAGCATCTTAGACGGATTGGAGGAGTTGCATGTTACTGATGAACTGCTCTCAAGGCTTGCTGTTGTACTTCTTGCCGGTGCTCATCTCACTTCTCTTCCTTGCTCTGGCTGATGCCTGTAGAAAACTGACCGCTTTTTCTTTTTTCCTTGGTTTGTGGCTCAGCACAAAATCGGCAGAGCACTGGGAGCTGGTGCAAGCGGTGGTGGTGGGATGGATGGGGGGTGTCAGATTTCTCTTTTCAGCTGTCTCTGGTAACTTCATCCTCTGATATTTTACCTGATTTGTTAGAAAAAAGTAAGGTTTCTTCTAATCACTAAAAGATTAGGAAAATGCTTTTAGAAAATAGAAGTGATGAGAAGTACAGCCCCAGCTGCTCCAGTGGTACCTAGTCTTCAGGCAGAGGTTTTTGTGTGTTCTCTTCTGCTTCTTGCCCTAGGTTTGCTGTGGAGTGAAGAGAGGAAAACAGACTTTATATGAAAAAGCAGTAAATCAGTAAAAGCTCTTAGTTTATCATTCACTCCTCCTCAACTACCAGCCTCCATTTTAAATGTGAGATGAATCCCCAGTATTTGCTAATCCAAATTCATCCTCATTTCCGAAGGTGAGCACAGCTATCTTCCTCTCGTCAGCAAATCAGCGTCTGTAAATGAGGGAGATTTTAGAGCGGTTGCCTTGTTATTCTGAGCCTCGTGCAGCTTGCCAAATCTGAGCAGGTGTTATGTTTGCTTACTTCCCTGGCCGTGATAGCTCTGTGAGCTCAGTGAAATAGCTAGAAATAACATTATTGAATGTCAGCTGAAATATTGTAAGTGATTTCATAGCAGTACTAACGTGGGTGAATATCTTTGCAAATACAGTCCCTTTCCACCTTAAAAAAGTATTTCTATATCTAAAGGCTTCTTTCTTTTGGAAGATGGGAGGTGGGGGAAAATAATCTGGCATTTTTAACTGCATGAAATCTTTGTTTTTAAGTTTAAATACAAGGAGAATAATTTACAAGCTTGCCTAGTGATACTGTGGGAAAATGTGTATCTTGAGACTATTCAAAATCATCTCAAAGTAGATTTAGAAACTATGACTCCTGACATGCACTAGGAAAAAAAAAATGTGCTGCTTCTGGTGCAAGCTGAATTGGTGCTTGAGCGTGTCAAGAAAGAATACCACTTTTCAAGTGAGTTTTGGAACAAATCCAGGGTGCTTGTGAGGTGACGTTTGTTGTCTGAGTGGTCTGTGTTATTCCAGCTGGCCCTATACTAAAAGTTAACTCTTGCCTGCTGCCAGCTTCTTTCGTAAGAGCAATTGGGTATCTGCAGCTTTGGTCAAAATAAAGTTGTTAGACATCCTGTGGATCATAAACGTACTTCTGTCTCTTTGCATTCTTGATCCATGGTGAGTCTACCATGCATTGATGGCAGATGGTCTCCTCAAGGGTAGTTTGTACCATATTTCAGATCCTGGAGAACTGGGAATAGAAATAATGTTTTTTCTGAAGGATTATAGTGGTGTTCACATGCTCTTTTTGCCATTGACTAGACAGCTTTCCTACTGTGTGTGTGGGTAGTTTTGGTGTCCCGTCCCCCCCCCCAGCTCTGCTCTTTCCTTTTTGATGTGACACATACAACAAATTTAATTCTGAGATCATTGCAGTGTTTGATAGCAGCTTTAAGAAGAAAAGGAAACTTGATGTTGATCAAGTTCTTTGACACAGAGAAAACAAGCTTTGAGGTTTTTGTGGATTTCTGACAAACACTGAATTATCATGCTGGGTAAGTCAAGTTGTGGGATTACAGTGACACTGAATATTAAATACCAAATGTAATCCTAAGAAAACTTTAGCATAAGATAAAGATGAGCATAAGGGAGTGTAAGTGGTGACACGGAAACAAAAGTCTTCAAAGAGTACGTTTGGAGTGGTTCGTCTCCTCTGCATCTCGCAGCAGAAGTGAAGGACTGCCACCTGCCTCTGTGGTTCAACGCGGAGAATCGTGTGTGGCGGATTTGCTCACTATTAAGCTAAGAAGAAGGATCCTTATGTCAGACATCCATTCTTGATTTAGTCTGTGGAAAGCATAAGAGGGAGACAATGCAAAAACAGCCACTTGGAACAAAATGTTGTTGAAGTTTGAGTGCCATGATTTCCAAAAGAGAAGAGGCAGAGTTAGCAGAAGCTAAAACCACAGTTCATTTGGGGGCCCTCAGAAATGTTTGGTTCTGCCAAGTTCAGCTTCCCATCTATAGGAATGTGGCTTTCAATAGGAGTTGAATCCTTATGATAATTAAAGCTGAATTAAACAAAGCGACACCTCTAGTTCATGTTGCGTGATGATGTAGTAGAGTGGTGTTTGACCATACAGAAATGTTAACTTCAGTGTGTCCTGTTGCTATTGTAGCTGCCAGGGCTGTGGATATGTGGACGTAAGGTCATCTTGCACAAAGCTAGGCAGAGTTTCACCTGCCTGTCCGCTTTTCCGAAGGCTGTAGAGGAAAGGAACAAAACAGTACAAAAGGTAGGAAGGAGGAAGGGCCAGATTAGAATAGTTTTGCGAAGGAAAAATGTGGTCCTTGAGGTTGATTAATGGAGCAGTAGAGCTTCTGAGGCCTTCAGTGACGAGCTGCTTGTAGCACAAACACATCTGAGGCAGGCAGTTGATTGAAGTGTTTGTTTAGTCTTTTGGATCTTAAAAGAGGTCAGTAAATAAAATTTGCTCTATGGACTCTACCAAAGCAATATGTTAGTTGGGTTTGAGATGATGCTGATGTTAAGTGGTTCCTTAGGGCAGCTTGCTTGATTGCAGCTTCACAGAGTCAAAGAGGACAACAGTAAAAACTCAATTTGGTGTTCACAGCACCTGCCTAACTGAAACTCTGAGGCCGGTTGTGTTTTATAGCCAACTTACTGAAGAAAAAGAGATTTTCTAAACACTGTCACTAATCGGAAAAGTGCTATAAAGTTGAGACCTGTTTGTAGTCAGCCTCAGACAATATCAAATTCAGATAGATTATTCTCACAACTGGTGTAAGAACTATTTCTGGGGTATGTTGCAATCAATATTCTTCCTTGTGTTGAACATCAGTGTCTGCTCTGTAGGAGCAGTGACAGTATCAGGGGAGAAGAATCCATGTCTCCTTTAATGAGATCCATTAGGTTGCCGCATAGCAATCGTCACATAAATCCACTGATTTCTGTTTAAGTCTTTAGTCAGTATGTTCTCTAGTAGCTATTTTTCACCATGCCATATTACCTAGGGGAAAATGAATTAATAATGCATCTAGTCTTGGATATGTATGTTTAATGGATGATCTCACAACCTATCTTGGAGTCATACTGCACAGAAGAAACCCCGTTGCAATTGATCTTTGAGGTTTAGCACATAAAGAACAGAAAAATGTAATTGTGCTTACTCTAAATTTTCTTTAACTACTGTGGACTGGCACACAGGAGGCAAGGGGATCATCTAGAGGAGCAAAGGAAGTTGGTATCTAAAGATTTGGTTACAAACAAAATTTCTCAGGCTTTGTTACATGAACAAATGTCGAGGTTTGTTTTTTGTGGGGTGTGGTGTTAATACAATGTTTAATTTATTTAATTTAGGAAAACTAGAATGGAGTAGTGATTAGGCAAAAAAATTTCAGAGGGAGGAACTTGAGGAGGCAAATCTTTGCTTTACAGGTTGGTCTGTCTGATTGATGATGGGTCTGGATTGTTCTGCTGCTGGACTGTGAGCAGGCTGGAAGGTGGTTGTACTGCGTCGGCAGAGACGGCTATTTGGGGAGGAAAGGGTGGGGGATTTTTCCCCTCTTCTGTACACTCAGGATACAGAATGATTCTGTCATGCAAAGCGGCGTCGCAAACTTACAGCTTTGCAAAAGCGTAGTAAATCATCTTAGCCCATTTTTCATATATGGGATCACTCCATATCATGCGTTTTTCTTGTGTTTTGCCCTTCCTGGATTTAAATGTTCCAAGCAGTGGGAGTTTCCACCAGTTCCCTTGGGAAACTATTATGAGGTCCAGTGAGTTTTGTTGTTAAGTTCCCATTAACATGATGCTGAAATTTTCCCTTAATTTCTTGTTATTAGTCCTTAGGCATGAACTCACGCATATCTATTTATGGCTTAAACTTCCATTGTCTTCCAGAAATCCAGTGATCTCCTGCTCTTCTCTTAACAAATCACGTTTGGTAATTTGGTGAAGGCTATAAGTTCAATGTCTGGGTCTTTAAACACCCATCTCCTACCCCCTCCCGTGCTCTCCATCTTTAATTCTAGGGTGATTAGGGTTTCTGAGAACAGTCTAGTGACAATTCCCTCCTCACAGATAAGTTGCTGATGACATCCCATATGTAGAGTAGCTTCGTATAAATGGAAGAGGTCACATGGATACAGATAGAGATTATTCAAATATGCTAAATATTTTCTAAGAGGGGCACATTGGCTCTGTAGAAATACATAGATGGCATTGTAGTTTTAATTATTTACTGGAGCAGTCTGTACATCTGACTTATATAAATGTTATTGTTTAAAGAAGTAGAAGGCTGTTGCTGAAATATGTGCATTCTCTCTTTAAACATAAATCTCCTTTCAGCTCCAAGCTGAAGTAGATAGCACAAGGGATTGGCTTGATAAATAGCTTCACTGATTCACTACATTGTTTAGCTGAGATTTGTGGCAACCTTCACTTATTTTTAGTTCAAAAAGAAAGGAAATGCAACAGTTGAGGCTGAAGCTCTGTCTATTAACTTCTTCCATCATCTATGGGCAGTGCACAGATGAAATTATCAGGAGCAGTTGTAGCTCTGATCTAAATAGGCCTTTTGTAGTGGCAAAGGAGAGCAGCCCCCTTAGATTCGTACTCGTTATCTGTAGCTGACGGACTCAGCTGCCAGGTACAAACTAAGGGCAGAATTTCATTCTTTAGCTGCAGCCTGGATAAAGATTGATGCTCTCTTACCTAACTGCCAGGTTTCTTATCCCCTCTGCATAAAGGAAGAAGTATTTGACCGCTCGTGTCAGCTTCATATAAAAATACCTTAACTAAGTATTGACCTAATACAATCTTTCTTGCTTTTGTAATGTCTCTGTGCCTTTCCCAGCTTGATTTTGCTGCTTCTCTCTTTCTGCTTCCATTTTTAGATCATGTTTTATCTCTTATCCCTTTGATATCTTTAATAACGGACTCTTTTTCTTCACCCCCCAACTACTTCTCTCTGCATCCTTTTTCCCTTGATGCCTTCTCACCATATTTCTGTTGTTTGAAATGATTTAAGAGATTTGCCAATTAGTTGATATTTATGAGATTTTTTTCCTGTTGGAATTACTGTGTTGTACGTCTTCTTTGACTGTTGATCAGGTAAGGTCTGGGTGGAGAGAGAGTGCCCTTTGTTAGATTTGCACGTAGAGTTAGGGGCGAAGGAAAGAAAAAAAAAAATCCAGCACCAGAACCTGAGATTGGCTTTGGGCTCACAGGCCTTTTTCAGTCCTGAAGAAGCAGCAGCAACCTTAAGTCAAGTACAGGCTGAGAGCAGAGAAGGTACTAGTCTCTGTCAGTAAGGTCTTTCCTGCCTACACAGTCAGATGATGGAGAGTGGCAATATCTTACCCCTAACAGTTGTATTTTGACAGAACAACTGGCGTGCAGAGGAGCAGGGCTGAACTCTAGGGGAGGAAAATTGTTCTGCCTGTGTCTGAGGACAAGTAAATTCTCAGACTTGTTTATAAAAGGTGTTAAAGGTAGACAAGGAAAGTAGGGAAGATTCACAGAGATACGCAGGAGCCTCATGGCAGGGAAAGGGAGAGGCTGGACTGGCTTTATAGCAGGGAAGGTGGATTAAACAGGAAGATTGTTTTAAATTTTTTTTTTCAGACAATCTTAGTATGCGTGCCCTTAGCTAATTGCCACTGCAGCGCAGCTGAGAAGTGGTAATTGTTCAGCTGCGGTAACTCAATTACTTTTGCTCTTGTGCCTGTCCCCTTGGCCTCGGTGGCAGTTCTGGCCAGGGGACGCCTTCAGCTCCTGTGTCCTCGTCCCTGCGAAGCACCTCGACTCCTGGGGCTCCTGTCTGCTTCCATGGTGTCTGCAAGACGCTGAAAAATGGCTCCTGTCAGTTTTCACTCTTCTTTGCCTTGCAAAAGCCCTGATCTGCAGGGAAGGCACTAGAACTTGCTGTCAGCGAGCAGATAACATTGCACTGATTTATATGCTGTTTGCGTCTGTAAAGTTTTCCATTGCATCAATGGATCCTTTTGTGTCGAGTCTTCATTTTTCTTTTGTTTTAAGTATTCTGATAACTTTTACCAATAGGCAACAGATATTGTTTTTTCCCTATGTTGTGCCGTATTCTTTAATTTTTCTAGCTGTGTAGATTGATGACAGTTGCTTGTTAGTTAAATGTTTTTTGCTTTGTAGGTGTGAAACAAGTTCTGATCTAATACTGCTAGAATTACGTTTTTTTAAACTTTAAAAAAGTGATCTTTTCAAAACTGAGATTATGTCATGAGCAAATCTTTTTCTTGCAGTGATGTAGGAATGGTTTTGGACGGTTGAAGATAGTGCTTGGATCAGCAGTAATGCTGTGTGACAGCAGGAATGTTTCATTTCTTGTTGTGACAAGAGTAACAATTGGTAATTGATAAGTGTGGGGAAAAAGCTTCACATGTGTATAGATATAGAAAAATCTCTAAGCAGCACTGTCATTTAGAATGTAATTTAAAAAAAAAAAGTCACTGTCCAAACAAACCAGAGGAAGACTAAAGCAAAGCCTAAGTGATGGTGCTTTCAGAAGGAAATCTTGCATGCTACCGCTACCTATAAGTTCTTGGTATCTTACATTTTTCTTTCTAATTCCCTTAATGTCAGATAGGTAAGGGTTATGCTACATTAATCACCCGTGTGCTCACAGTTCTTACCAGTAGTGCAGCCTTCCAGCTGTTTCAACTTTGAAACAGCTGCAAACCTTACGTGAGTAAAAAAATTCAGTTGGCAAAACTTCTGCATATAAAGAAGTCCATGTTTGCTTGCTTCCAAAATGAATCTTAACCTGAAGCATTCTAATAGACAAAACAACTAATGAACATGTTGGTATTTGTCTAAACTGTGGTAAGTCAGACTTTTGTGTAAGCCCGCTGGCGAGAGAGGAGTGTCGATGGCTGGGAGCGGTAGCGGGGAAGCAGGAGGAAGCGTGGGGATGGTGTGTTCTTATCTCTTTGACCCATTTCGGCTGCATTCTCACATGTGCTTTAAGTCGATCCACGTGTACGCTGCTGCTGACAGCATTTCTCCTCACCCCTGCCACATTCTGCCGCCGTTGGGGCTCGGGAGGCTGCTTGTTGAGTTACACGAGGGAACTGGTCCAAATGAAAATTTAACTTTTTGCTGTTTGGGCTGATTTTCAGCAGAGCAGGTTCCCTCATCTGTATCAGCCTGTGGCCACGTGGAAGTCATGCCAGAGGTGGGAACACTATCTGCAGCAACAGCTTGGACTTTAGGTTGCCTTAAACCAGTTGTGATCCAATAACTTCAGATGCTAGTGAATCAAGAGACTGGGTTTTTTGTTGGCTTTTTTTTTGTGTCGGCATGGGCTGTGGTTTTCCAACTCTTGATGCCAGAACTGAAGTTCAATAAGAACTTCATTAGCATGAGGTTCTTCAGCTGTATTAACAAAAAAGTTCAGCAAGGATGGGAAGCAAGGAAACCGCTGTCTAAGGATGGTGAGGCAAGATTAGCAGTAGGTTAGGTGCAGCTGATGAATAGAGCCTATGGCTTCTAGTCTGTTGTTGCTGCAGTGGGGGTGGCAGTTAGATGGATAATGGGAATGAAATGGCAGCAGTAGAAGTACCACCTGTGAGGGAAGCAAAATTCCAGGAACTGAAAGCAGAAAGTCAGAGGAACCGCTTACGATGCCAGATTTTCCAGAGTGGGTAAGGCAAATTAATTCAAATAGCCAGTTGCTGTATATGCAAAGAGGCTGCCCATGTGGGAGTGGTATCGTAAAATCGGGGAATGGAAAAAGTGCTTGAGGAGGGGGGTGGGGGAAGTTACGTGGGTGCTTTGCAGGCCTGCTTTGGTGCTAATGGAATACAAGGGCCAGCTCTGAGGGAATGAATACTTAAAGAAGTACAGATAAGTGCTGGGAAAAGATGTTAACAGCAGATTTTCTAGGTGAAAGAAAAGTAGCTTAGTATCAAATATTTACAAAGTGGTTGGAGTAGTGACCACTATCTGGAATTTTAAGCCGTTAGAGACATGCTGGTCCTCTTTAGCTGAATGAATGAATGAACGTTTGACACGCGATGGAAGGGCTTTACCAGGAGAGACGAGGAGCTGCACCTGGCAGTTGGGGTGCTCTCGTGGGAGGCAAAATGGATGGGCTGGATTGTTGTCAGCAGGCAGAGAAATTGAATACAGGTCTCTGTGCTGAGATAGTCCAGTTCTGGCCCTAAGAAGATAAAATGGAGGCATCAATCCTTCAGTAAACAGGTCTAGATTAAGTCTTCTGTTTTTATTTCACAAGGTTATTTTTAACAAGGATCAGTTTACTGGTTTGGTTTTCTGTGCATCCCCACGAACAGTTGTGCTGGTGGAATATCACAGGGAAAGGGCCCTGAACTGTTTTATGCTGCCGAGGTAACAGCAGCAGAGCGTACCCTTGGGCGGTCCCTGAAGGGGGTCTGCCAGGGGACATGGCCCCGGGGGATGGATCAGGCGGAGGGGCACCGAGCGTGCACGAGCTCCAGGTCGCTCAGCCCCGGGACTGACACGTCCCGTGGAGGAGCTGGGGAGTTCCCGTGTGGAAGAGCATGGGTCTGGGTAAGTGGCGTGCACCCATAATTCAGCGGTGGCAAAGGGGGGGTTTGGGACTGGGCTGAAGCCAGGCAGAGTGTGGCAGTGAGGCCAGCACGTTCATCACTTTCGTCGGAGGCAATTGGGTGTTACTGGGAATAACTCGCAACTATCCTTAAGAAGATTAAAGTTGTTTCTGTGCTGGGTCAGCACTGCTGTAACGTCCTGCTGTGCTGCTGCTTCTGCTGTTCATTGGCCTTTTTCACGACAGGCTGGCAGAGATAAAGCTGCTTCTCCCTCCCGGTGTGGTGCGTGTTGCTGGAAATGCCCGGTGTGATCGCCGCAGCCATCGCCTGGGTTTCCTCCCTGCCGCCTCCCATTGTTTGCGCTTGAAATATTTTCTTGTCTTTGATCACAGGACTCTACCCTTGATGAGGCTTCTGGGACCAGCCTTCCTACGAGTAGCCCTGCTGAAGCTCCTGGACTTTCCCTCTCATGGCTCTGTCTGTTTGTTTTACTTATTTGTCATACAAATAACACAGAAGCCTGGCATGGAGCAAAGAGCAGGGAAATTCATTCAGACTTTGAGCTGGGGCTTGCTGAAATTGAAAGATATGACAAAGTGTGCAGGGATGCCCACACCTAAAACCTGCTCTTTTTTCCCTTTCTGGGGAGTTCTTTTGGGGAGCCTTTTCAAAGAAAGAAAAGGAGTGAGAACCCAAATGCAGAATAAAATCTGCACATAAAATTCAGTCAGTAAAGTAATTCAAATTCTGGAAATGAATAACCAGGCAAAACCCATCCAAAATGTTTCCTTTAATAGAATGTAGTGTTTGTTACCATAACAATCCTTTTAGCAAAAAGAGGATTAGTGCTGTTAACATGACTCCATTGCCTGATTCAGGTAGTGCGCGTTTCCAGGGCCCCTCGAGAAAATTGCCGAAAGGGGGGGAAAATCTGTATGCCTGGAGTTTGATGGTGCAGCGTAGCGTCGTAATAACAATTCTTTTAAGCTCTGGCTGTGCACTGCCTGTTATTTCCCTGGAAACTTATGCTTCGTACTGAAAAGGATTACTTTGAAATAGCAGTGCTGCAGTCTCTGTCGGTCTGAGGGGAGGGTTGCGGATGAGCAGGCAGAAACCAGATGAGAGGAATATATTGCTGTAGCTGCTTGACATTACTGACTTTTAAGGGATCCAAAAAAAGGTATGATTCCTCTTGAATAGGGGAAGAGAACAAGATGTTTCTGTAGTAACGAGATCATAAAAGAAAGAAAATTGCTTGTAAAGAATGGGTCTGATTTTCTCCCTTTTTCTGTTGTGCTGCTATTATAACTTAAGCTGCAGTTTTGCTATCAACTGCTTCTTGTGTAAGCATTTAATATTACCAAGATTTTCTGCAAATCTGTTTTCGTGACAGTGATTTCTAGCCTACTCTTTTTTGTTTTGTAAGAACAGCTGTTTCCTCCATCCAAAGAGTAGTCATTTTCTGAAATAAAAGGATAGTAACATTCAGCAGTCCTATCTGAACTTGTCAGGTCGGGTCTTATGAGCCAGTTTAAAGCACTGAGGTTGGCGTCAGTTGAGAAGATGGTGGTGTTTCTTTCAGCACTCTGGGAGTAGTGACTTGCGGAAAAGATGAGACTCCACAACCCTCCGACTGTAGAGTAGGTATGTTTTATTCAGCGCTGGGCACACGGGGGTTAGCACCGCCAAAGAGCAAAGCTACTAACCTTTTAACTTCGCGCAGGCTCAGTTACTTCTCGGCCTTTACCCAAACTACAGAACTGGCTATGGCTGGCTTTATGTGTAGACTTCTTGCTCTGTAACTCTTCTTTCCAGCCTTATCACTCAAACAGATACAAAATTCACGGAGCTAAGGAATTTGTCGAGCTGAGCTAGACTAGCATTACCTAAGTCTTCATCAGCATTGTCTAAGCTGATTTATTTCTTTATTTCCCTGCATCAGTAGGTGGGCAGAAACACGTTTTTTAGTAGGCTTGGAACTGAAAACTGAAAAGAGCCTTTTGTTTTTAGATGCAGATTCAGGAGCGTGATAAACTTTACTACTTGGTAGCCTGGGAACTTGATTTTTTGTGTTGCTTATGGAAGTGCAAGCTTTTCCTGTGCTCTCTCTGTGTCTCTGTTCTCCCCGTGCCTCCCCCTCCATCCCAATGGTATGATGAGCCTTGGAGAAATAAATGGCAACTGCCTGGTGTGCATCCTGCATGTCACAAAATTTCTCTAGTTGTGTAGACTTTTGTTCTTTTGCTCTTTCAAGGAGAGTAATTATACTGTTTTACTGGTGAGGGTACAAGGTTTACAAGGTTACATTTTTTTGTAACCTTGCTGAAGAGCTTGTCCTGACTTTTTAAAAAGATACTCTGCCTTGTGTTTTTCCCTAGCAATTTGGGAAAAAAAAAAGCAATACTTATTTCTGACTGTTCCACATGATAATATTCCTTTATAGTACTGAGAAAGTAGTTGCAAGTTTTTAGAGTAGCGTCCCACTCAAACATGTTGAAAAACTGTTTTGCTGGATAAAATGGATAAGAAAGTCGGGAAGCTGGTGTCTTGAGTTTTGTTTTATAACCCAGAGCATGGCAGGTTTTAAAGGTGTGGCAGTTCTTTCCTTTTCTTTTTTTTTCCCTTTTTCTTTTTCTTTTTTCCTTTTCCATCCAAGACAGCAGTTCAGTTCAGTTGATGAGTTTGTAACACTGTGATGTAATCTGGTGAAGACAGTGTTGAGCAGATTGCTAATAATTGCATTGTAAGGTTGGATATTCCCACTGTTTTGGCTGAGATCATAAGGCGTGTTGCATTCTTGCAGATAGATGGGCCGGCTCACCGCACACTGGGACCATATGGTCAAACTGGCAGAAAGGGCATTAGACAGCCCTTAGGGCTGATGGAAGCCATGCTGGTAGTCTAAAGCAAACGAACGAGACACTCAGGAGATAACCAGCAAATGGAAGGTTATAAAATGCCACCCAGCTGGCGAGGAGCAGTGGGAGTATGTTCAAGGGCTGATAGACGCAGTGCAGTGTTACAGGGTTGCTGGAGGGAGTTGCTCATCTTCCCAGCCCTGCAGCTTGCAGCTCTCTGCAGCTCCTCCCCGCGTGGACCGTGCTGCTGGGGGAGCACTCCCTCGTGTGAGAAGGTGTCCGAATGCTTGGCAAGGTTTGTGGCTACTGTTCCACAGTTATGAGGACTTTTCATGTTGAGGACTGGCAGTATGAATGGGTATTTGGGCTCTGTTCATGTTTGTCAACAGTAACTGGAGCGTTGGATAGAGAATTTATTTTGATCAGTTATTTTCTTATGCCCAGTTTCTCTAAGTGTGAACATCTGCTCTTCAGATACCAACAGATTAAATCACTGTATTTATAGTTAAATAAAATATTATGGAGATGTATTTTTCAGCTCTGGAAATGTCAGGTTGGTGAGATTGGTGGAAAAGGTTGGAAGTCGCAAAATTACATACTTCTGGTTGTCACCTGACTGGGATGAGGGCACTGTGCGACAGCTTGGTGCCCTGCTGCAGTACGGGGCAACAGCCGTTCAGCTGATACCTGCCTTTTCTTGGAGATGCTCCTTGATTCTGTGAAGGAACCAGAAGGAGTACAAGATGTCTTTTGTTCCCTGTGGAGAAATCTGGAGGCACGATTGCTAATGCTAACTTTTCCAGCAATTTTTTTGTTTTGTTAGCGTTACATAAGATACGAGGAAAATAGAATTGTGTTGTCATGTTAAATTCAAGGGGCGGGGGTGGTGGGGGAACAACAAAGCTTTTGATCTTTCTTCAGTAAATAGGAGACTGGTTACAGAATGTAAATATTTATCTTAGATGATGCTATAAGCAGTACATTTCTTTCTCCCTCATAACAGATAAGGATAGAACCAAGTTAGTCATCAAGACAACATAATTTCTAAGGTGCTTCTTGTCCTGTGTTAAGTTGTTCATTTTGGGGATCAGTGGCAATGTAACAGTTGTCTTATTTTTCCACAAACTATATGACTGACATAATGCTACACAGCAGCTTGAGGGAGTACTAGCATACAGAATTGAAGCCTTCACTGGTCTGCTGAAGGATGAGAAAAACATTCAAAGAAACAGCATTTCCTAGGTGGACAAAGCACCTTTCTGTGCTCTGAGATTTCTCTGGTATTTGTCAGTAGACAATGACTGGTCACTCCTGAAGGAACTGTATCTTAAAATATTGATGCTGGATGAAGAGCTCATTTGAAATTAAGAAAAGGTTAAATACTCAGACGATATTAATGGTAGCTTGGGGCTGGGACCAGCTCAGTGGGAAAAATAGCTTATGAAAGACATGAATTTCAAATATCTTCCCCAATGTTATTTTTTTTTCTCTTCTGGTAACTTCTTTGTTTCTGAAGTGCCCTCTGAGGTGTGGAGCCCTGTATGAGAGTGCTGTCTTGGGAGAAGGATTACTTTGTGATGGGGACGGGCCAGAGGAGTGCTGGGGGAGAAGTCTTATGGATGCTTGTCCTGTTCTTACTCTGCGTCTCCAGCTCATTTGGACTGTTCGCTGGTGTGTGCCCAGAAGCACATCAGCTGCTGCCGTGCTGGTGGCATGGGAAGCTTCCTCATCACTTCTTCTTGCTTGTTGGCCTGCACCATCCTGGTCCTTGTGGAGCCAGGTGGGCCCCGCATCCCAACATGTGGCTCTTCCTTGGCATAGGTGCCACTGTTCTCTTCATGTTTTTATGAAAGTTTTGCTTAAAAGCAAAATTCAGACAACATTTAAAACTCCTGAAATTGTTTCTTGGTATCAGAAGAAGTCCCTCCCACTGTAAGAGATAAGGTTCATGACCACCTGAGGAACCTGAACATACGTAAGTCTATGGGACCTGACAAGATGCATCCCAGTGTCTCAAGGGAATTGGCTGGTGTAGTTGCCAAGCCACTCTCCATCATATTGGAAAAGTCTGGGCAGTCAGGTGAAGTCCCCAGTGGCTGGAAAAAGGGAAACATTGCGCCCATGTTTAAAAAAGGTAGAAAGGAGGACCCTGGGAACTACCAACCTGTCAGCCTCACCTCTGTGCCTGGGAAGATCGTGGAACAGATTCTCCTAGAAGCTATGCTGAGGCATGTGGAGGACAGAGAGGTGGTTCAAGACAGCCAGCACGGCTTCACCAAGGGCAGGTCTTGCCTGACCAACCTAGTGGCCTTCTATGATGGCGTGGCTACATCAGTGGACAAGGGAAGACCTACAGATGTCTTCTGTCTGAACTATTGAAAGGCTTTTGACATGGTCCCTCACAACATCCTTCTCTCCAAATTGGAGAGATATGGATTTGATGGGTGGACTGTTTGGTGGATGAGGAACTAGTTGGATTGTCACATCCAGAAGGTAGTGGTCAATGGCTCAATGTCCAGATGGAGATCGGTGACAACTGGTGTCCCTCAGGAGTCTGTACTGGGACCAGTACTGTTTGATATCTTCATCAGTGACATAGACAGTGAGGTCAAGTGCACCCTCGGCAAGTTTGCAGTTGACACCAAGCTGAGTGGTGCGGCCAACACGTCTGAGGGATGGGATGCCATCCAGAGGGACCTGGACAAGCTTGAGAAGTGGGCCTGTGTGTACCTCATGAGGTTCAATAAGGCCAAGTGCAGGGTCCTGCACCTGGGTTTGGAAAACCCCCTATTATCAATACAGGCTGGGGGATGAAGTGATTGAGAGCAGCCCTGCCAAGAAGGACTTGGGGGTGGCGGTGGATGAAAAGCTGGACATGAGCTGACAATTTGTGCTCACAGCCCAGCAGACCAACCATCCCCTGGGCTGCATCCCCAGCAGTGTGGGCAGCAGGTCAAGGCAGGGGATTCTGCCCCTCTGCTCTGCTCTGGTAAGACACCCCCGGGAGTCCTGCGTCCAGCTCTGGAGCCCTCAGCACAGGACAGACATGGACCTGTTGGAGCAGGGCCAGAGGAGGCCACAGCAATGGTATGAGGGCTGGAGCACCTCTGCTGTGAGGAAAGGCTGAGAGAGTTGGGGCTGTTCAGCCTGGAGAAGAGAAGGCTCCAGGGAGACCCTAGAGCCGCTTTGCAGTACCTGAAGGGGACCTACAAGAGAGCTGGAGAGGGACTTTTTACAAGGGCCTGTAGTGACAGGACAAGGGGTAATTGCTTTAAACTGAAAGAAGGTAGATTTAGACTAGATATAAGGAAGACATTTTTTACGATGAGGGTGGTGAAACACTGGCACTGGTTCCCCAGAGAGGTGGTCGATGCCCCACCCCTGGAAACATTCAAGATCAGGGTGGACGGGGCTCTGAGCAACCTGATTGAGTTGAAGATGTCCCTGCTCATGGCAGCAGGGCAGGAGTAGATGATCTTTAAAGGTCCCTTCCAACCCAAACCATTCTATGATTCTGTGGTCAGCTGCCTTTGTGACTTTGAGAACATTGAATTGGACCATCTTACTTGGAGGTTACGCAGCGCACTCGCTGCTACAGTGATTCCAGTCTGGATCTCCCTGCAGCCGAGGGAGGAGTGCATGGGCATGGACATGTCTATTTTGTTTTTTTTAAATGGTTGTACATGTGCATGTACTGGGTAAAACCTCTACAGTTCTTTGTGTTTTCATCTCAGCCGCCATGCATAGCAAAATACAACCAGGTAAAATAGGAAGCTTGGATGATAGGAAGAGGTGGCTTTCCATAGCCTTGCTGATCCACGCTGTCCTCCATGTGGACTTGCTGAGGAGGGCAGCAGTCAGGGAACCTGCTTTGCTGCCACTGCAGAAATGAGTTTTAGGACTCAAGGATAGGTAAATTTTATC
>Ga0065711_1012576_pt1 | contig 17296 bp, 22 predicted proteins | sample Hoacrofraction12_FD_59098 | JGI IMG/M metagenome (GOLD analysis project Ga0065711, IMG submission 59098) | Hoatzin crop microbial communities from Cojedes, Venezuela - Epithelial fraction 12 v2 (version 2) | ecosystem: Host-associated > Birds > Digestive system > Esophagus > Crop | place... | reverse complement strand
AGCAGAGGAAGTTCTGTCTGAACATGAGGAAGAACTTCTTCCCTCTGAGGGTGATGGAGCCCTGGCACAGGCTGCCCAGGGAGGTTGTGGAGTCTCCTTCTCTGGAGATAATCAAGACCCGCCTGGACAAGGTCCTCTACAGCCTACTGTGGGTGACCCTGCTTCAGCAGGGGGTTGGACTGGGTGACCCACAGAGGTCCCTTCCAACCCCGAACATTCTGTGATCCTGTGATTTTCCAAGGTGCTCAGCCATCACTGCGGCCTGGCAGAGGGTGTCACGGCGCTCGGCACACACACAGAGTCTCGCTGCTGCCAAAGCGGGGGGCTCCCCGCCGTACCAAGCCAGCAGTGCCACTTTACCAGCTCTTTGCTGCCGGTGCGAGTGCGTGCCGGGGGGTCCAGAGCCACGGCACAGGACCACCGTTGCTTTAGGCTGAGCTGGCTGGAGGTTCCCAGGGAGGGATGCCAGGAGCTGGAGGAGCGTGCAAACCCCAGGGTGCAGAGCGGTCACCCCTAAAACGTGCCAGGGCACTTGGGGGGGCTGCACTGTCGTTGCGGGTCTGGCTACGAAAGCGTCCTCGAAGTCATTGCTGGGGTCCCGCACGGGAGCTGGGGAGCGGGCAGGGCTGCGCAGCAGGACCAGCCTTTGGGAGCACCGGCACAGCGCTTGCTCAGCCGAGGAGGTGGCGAGGAGGCGCTGCAAATCACAAGTTCTTTGAGCTCATGAATTAAAAAATGTGCGAGACTTAATTACTGCCGAGGTTTCTCTCTGGAGCAGTGCTGAGCTGCAGGCTGGCATGAGGGGAAGCAGGCAGAGCTGGTGGAGAAAGCTGGGGTAAAGGTAGCTCAAAACAAACCCCCAAGAGAGTTTTCAGTGGGGGAAACCCCGCAGTTTGCAGCCCTGAATTCACATTGATTTGGGCAATTTTGGGCTGAGAACGGAGGCACTGGTGGTAGCCTGCTTGAAGGAGACCGGCTGTTCGGAGGTGGGCACAGGTGGGTGGCAGAGCATCCCACCTCGCCTGTGTGTTTACATAGGGTCTAGCACAAAAGGGGCCCTGGTCTCGGCCAGGGTCTCTCCGACCCTGTGCATGGGGAGGGCTGGTTTCCACTCGCCCGCGTTAAAACGTTCTGCTTTTGCTGCAGGGGCGGCTCATCCTGTCCAACAAGACAGCCCGTACCGTTGCCTTCTTCTACACCCTGTTCCTGCACTGCCTCGTCTTCCTGGTAAGCGCGGGGGCCACGGGGGTGGGCACCCCATTAAAATGGCAGCGAGCATCCCACCGGGCGGTGGGGGGGTGTTACATTTTGAAGGTATTATGCCAAGCGAGCATGGTGCAGCTGGTGTATCGCGGGCTCTGGAGGCACGGGGCGGCTGGGAGCGTGGGCAGCACGGCTCGGCGGAGACACGTACCTGCCAAGGAATATCCCCTTCGGCATCATGGGGCGGGAATGGCCGCCCTCGGGTGGGCACGGGCTTGCCTGAGGGCGGGAGCTGGAAGCCGTCTGTGCCTTCATGTCACGCCTGGGAACAGCCGCGAGGCCCCGGTGCCACCGTGCTGGGAGCTCACCTGGGGTCTGGCGTATTGCGGGTCTGGGTCGCCATCCCTGCACCCAGGCAGGCGAGCCCTCCGCTTGTCAGGCAGGGAAATTTTGGTTAATTACTGTGAAGCTAACAGCGTAAGAAATTTTAAGAATAAAATACAGCCCCGTGGCCCCACATCACCCGTTTCTGGACCATGTGCAGTCCCCCCTTCCTATTTCTGGGTTCATCCCTACGCGGTTACATTCACTGCCCCTCCGGGTGATGAGCTCCGGCTTTGCATTACGCTGTGCGAGCTCTGGTCCTGCCCGCGTTTACCCTGTGGCTCTGTTTTCCTCCAGTTTTCAGATTTCCCCGCTGTACATTAGGGTTGGAAGTAGAGAAGCAGAGGTTTGCTTAGGAATAGTGGCTTGAGCCAGCCTGAATCCAGTGGAAAGTCAGACGCAGTGCAAACTCCTCCTACACCCTTGCACAGTTTCTGGAGTTTTATTTATCATTTCAGGGGGAAAAATAACCCACAATAATAAATAATTAAACAATGAAACAAGATGAAAGACAAATCAGAGCAATATTTCTGTCCTGATCTTACAGTAAAACCAACTTTCTGTTAGTCTGGTGAGGAAAGAAAATAAAAAGTTAAACATCATTAATTTTTAAAGCTCTAACCTGAAAAAAAAAAAAAGTAAAATTCATAAATATTACATGGCTGGAATGATCTTACTTCATCTAGACACAAAAGGGCCTGAAATCCAGCACCCAGTGCTGCCTGGGCTGGGCACGCACCGCCTGTCCGATGGGGACGGGACAAACCCGGGGCTCCTCCGTCCAGGAGCAACGTGTTTGCCGCTAATCCCAGGAGACACCACAGCCTTCACCCCTTCCCACCCGCTGCCTGCTGCCTGCTGGGTTTTCAGTTAACCCTGGTCTGGAGGCCTGCTGAAGGGTGGTTGTGAAATTAGAGTATTTCCCTGGTGACAAGATAGCCACGGCTTAGACACCCCCAAGGCTTTCATGCATCACCCTGGTGTGGGAGGGCTTCTCCCTCTTTCCAGACCCTCCCCGCCTCCTGGGACCACAGCTCTGAAGTGGAAACCCGGTGGGGAAAAAGGAGCCAAACCGAGCCGTGACCTTCCTTAAGCCCGTGCCAAAACCACGTCTCCATCCGTGTGCGACCTCGAGCGCGCCCGCCTTGCCCCCAAACCACCGGCAGAAATCACCCGCTGGAAGAGGTCGTCCTGACCGTCCCGAGGGCAAGCCCCTGCAGCACACGCTGGGGACGCAAGGCTTGCGAAACCGATTTCACCCAGAGCATCGCTTGAGGTCTCTGCTTGAGGCGCAGGAGCCACAGGCGCCCGCAGAACGCTGCGGCAGGGATGCTGCCGGTGGCTGTGGGGAGGGGATGGCAGGGATGAGCGGTGACCCGGGCTGCTGCGAGGACGGGCAGGGGTGGGCAGGCGAAGGCAGAGCTGATCGCATTTCTTCTTTTGCAGGTGCTCTACAAAACGGCCTGGAGCGAGAGCGTGGGAAGGGACTGTGCCGCGTACTGCGCTAAGAAGTGGGTGTGAGGGTCCTGGGGCTCGGGGCTGAGCATGGTGGTTTGCAGCAGATTTTTTGGCACCACTTGGTGCACCTCTGTCCTGCAAACAAGGGCAGTTAATTGGGTTTTAAACCCTTAATCGTATCAGGATGGCGGGGGGAAAAGGTGCATGGAGCAGATCAACTGCCTGTCTTCAGTCGGGTGTTTTCCAAATCCCTTCCCGTGAGCGGTTCTAGCCCGGGCGAGGAAGCCTGCGGAAGCCAAACGTGAGCCTGCAGACCAGGATCAGGCCCGTGCCTGGACTCCGGTTGCCCTGCGCAGCTCCCGGGTGGAGGAGGGAAGCGCGGTGCTGATTATCTCGGCTCACACTCAGAAATGCAGCGGCTCCCGCTCGGCTGCCGAAGGGCTTCGAGCCTTGTGCTGTGACTGACGTGGCTGTGCCCTTTCCGCAGGTACGCCGACCACGTCCACAAGTTCCACGAGAACGGGGACGCGGGTGACATGTGGCAGTGACGGCTGGACGCAGCCCCGCTGGCGCCGGCTCCCTCGCATCCCACGGCAGGATCCGTCCCTTCGCTCCCCGCCGGCCGCTTCGCTATAGCTTCGCTTTCTGCTTCGTAGGATGGAGGCAATGATTTCCCCCCCGTCCCCACCCTTGGAAATGAAAATCCTCGGCTAACGGAGAGTTGTTTTGCAGGACACGGCGTGTCCAGCCCTCCCTCCATCCCCGGAGGAGGTCCGTGTCCTCCTGATGTCCCAGAGAGCTCAGTCTTTACCAAGACACCTGGAGAGTGCGAGAGGAGAGGTGCTCCTCTCGGGTGCACAATCTCTTTCCATCCTTGTTAAAAACGAGCGCAGTGCTAGGTGGACTAAATTTAACCAGAAATGAGGGGGAAACCAACCTCCTGAATGTGCGTTTTCAAGTGTCACAACATTTGAGAATTCCTGGTTTGCTCTGGTCGGTTGAGTTACCAGAAGGTAAGCAGCTCTGCCGGGCTCCGACCGAGCAGGCGAGACAGCGGCCGATGAAAATCAGCCATCCCCAAAGACGGGGCTGTTCGGCACGCTGCCTGCTCGCTGCCTCCCAAGCCAAGTCAAGCTGTTGCTCAGCTCTGGGCTCCATCTGAAGGGCTTCTGGGGACCTTCTGCAGCACCTCGTGTCACCCTGCTGAGCACCAGCAGACGCTTGCCTTGAACCAGAGCCCTCGGCTTGAGAACAGCTTGGCTGGTTCGGACTTCACGGGCATGAAGGGAGGTGTTGCTGGGCAGGACTGATCTCACAGGGATGCTCCAGACCCTCTCCTTGCTGAGATGTTTCTGCTGAGCGTTGGTTGCCCCACTGGGTGCAATGGCTTCACCTAATCCCAGGCAGTACCTGCCTCACATGGGGCTTTACTCGCCCTGTAGCTGATCTGCTCAACATCTGACCCTTTTAGGAAGCCACAAGTCAAATCAAGCAATTGCTGGTGGTGGGTTCGCTGCAGGATGAACCCTGGGGCTGCTGATTTGGGTTGATTTGGGGAGACAAAGGTGATAGGAGAGGCTCTGATTAAAAAGAGCGGGGCCCGGCACCCCCTGTTCCTGCCTCGGCTGGCCGTGACCACATGGTGCGGGAAGATAATAGCTTGTTAGCGTGGTCCTCAATTAAAATTCCCCTCCAAAGACAGGAGAATATTGCTGCTCCCAATTAATATTGCATTGCAGATTCAGATCTATTCACATTCACGCTGCTGGGAAGCCAGGGCCTCTAACGGAGCGTGCAGGCAGCAATTGGCTTCGCATCTGCCACGGGCAGCCCTGGGTTATTTATAGGAGCTGTGGCCCATGGCAAAATGTAAAATACTCATAAATTGGAGGGAATGATAAACCCCGAGGGGCCAACATGCACCTGTCCCGCTCGGCGCGAGGTAAACTGAGCCGGTCCGGAAGGGAGGCACCGGCGGGGCGAGATGCCAGCGAGGGGCTCGGGGGTGACACTGCCGTGCGCCGGGGACCTCTGCACAGACCGATGGGCTGCGGGTCGGAGGAGATGAGATTTTGCTGTCTGAAATCAGTAGCTCGGAAACGTGATCTGGGGAAGGGTGGGATGCTTGTTGAGGCTTTGTTGGGAAGGTTAAATTTGCTTTTTTTAGGAGCTCTGTGTGGTGTCTTGGAATTGCAAAACTTCTGCAGCTATTCGCACTTGTACTCTCCATAAATGACTGAAAATAGTTGTTGAGTTCTGCAGGGCAAGTGATAAAATAAACTTAGACGTGCATTGACTGGGTGCTTTTGTGCTTTGCTTCCGGTTTTTTTTTTTTGGACTTTTGATATTAAACAACTGAGAAATATCCTGCTCGAGTCCAAGGGCAGAGTGTGCAGCTAATTTTAGAAACCCATTACAGCAGCTAAAGGCAGTGATGTCTCGCAGCACCGGGAAGGGCAGGACCTCTGTCCCCGTGTGCTGGAGCTATCGTCTTGGTGAACACCGGCACCCTGTGGGCCGTGGAAAAGACTCCCAGCGATGGAGAGACCACGAGAGCGGAGGGACTTGAGCCCAGGCAGCCTCCAAAACCAGAGATATTCTATATATCCCCAGCGGCTGTTGGTAAAGGCCTCAGGTTGAATGGTGTAAATTTACCTGGCTAATTCTGGGGGAGCTGGTCATGATCCCCCCCTTTCTTACCCTCTTTTCTTGTTTTTCCAGCCCCAGGGGACCCCGGCAGACCCAGCCTGGCGGGGCCGGGCTGCTTTGCAGGCTCTGACCTTGCGTTTCAGCCGCAGCTTCCTTCTGCTGAGCCCAGCGAGCGCGAGGGGGTCTGGGAGAGCCGAGCGCCGTGCCCCCCACCGCAAGGGGCCGAAGGGCAGGGGCTGTGCCAGAGGTTTTGCAGCCCCCTGGGTCTCCCAGGTCTTACTGGACCCCTGGCCCTGGAGCTGCCGGGTTTCATCCCTTGGGCAGAGCCATCGCCTCCTTCCATGCAAAATTAGAATGACAAATTCAGCGATTTGTCCCCAGATTCTTCCTGGGGAGGGTGGGGGTTAGATGCAGGGTGCTGTTTTCTCTTCTCATCTCACTGTTTTGCAGCTTCCAGCAGCTCCTGCTGCCACTGCACGGCACAAGGACCCATGTCTCCCGCCTCCCCCCGGCACCGGCCACCGGAGCAGGGCTGCACACGCCCGGGGCATCGCGGCGAGCACCAGCAGCACTCAGGGTAACGCACCGCTGGCTGCTCTCAGCCCCGGCGACAGCTACGGGGTGTCTGGGTGTCCCGGCCAGCCAACAACTGCCGCTCCCGAGAGTCCGGCTTTGGCTGCCAAAAACCTCTGACTGGAGGCAGGGAAAGCCCGAACTGGGGAGGGCTCTGGGGTCACCGCCGGGCTGGCCGGCGCCTCGGCCAAGACTTTGGAGCTGCTTTCCAGAGGCGTGCGGGAGGCAAAGAGCTCGGGCAGAGCTGGGGGGCTGCAGGGCTCCGAGAGAAGCCTCATCCCTCCGGGCACAGCAGCCGGCGTTGGAGCAGCCGTTGGGATGCTCGTGCGTGGCACGACACAGAAATCTGCAATTTCGGTGCCTGGGAAGATGCCCTGTGCTTAGAGGGGTGTCCTTGGATGTCTCCTCCAGCCCCCCAACACCGCCTGGCACCCCCCGGCCAAGCTTGGCAAGGCCAGGGGAGGGCAGGACAGCGCAGCATCGCTGGCAGCGCTGTGCCCAAACCCCCGTCCCCCCCGAAAACGAAGCAGTGGGTCAATTAAAGGAAGCAGAAGCCCCAACCTCTGGCAAGAGCGCTGAGGCAGCTCGCCCTGCGCGGGGTTTGCCATTGGCAGGGTGAACGCTGTCATGCCTGGCAGAAACACCACTCCCCAAACGCAGACCTTCCCGGAGGCGGCCGCGGCCCACGGCAGCACGAGCTCAGGCTGGGGCTGACCCAGCCGTGAGAAGGGACGCGGCGTCCGCCCGTGGCACCGGCACGGCCGCAGCACCGGCCACGGCAAGCGGTGAATGCATCTCGGCACGGCACGCGATGCTCCTCGGTAAGTGGCGTGCGGGCAGGTATCGCATTGCATCTCCCCACTGCTGTGGGTCAGCAGCTTCCCTGCAGCCCCCTGGGCACCCCAGAAATGCCCCTGCACACCCCTATAGACCCACACCCCTATAGCCCAACACCCCTATAGCTCTACACCGCTATGATGCACACCCCCATAGCACTAGACCCCAAAGATGCACACCCCTATAGACCCACACCCCCACAGACCCACACTCCCGCACCCACCCTGAGCCCCGGCACCCCAGGAGCCCCGTTTTTGGCCAGGTTCAGAGGGCAGCCCCAAAGAACCCCGCAGCAGGGACAGTGCTGCCCAGGGAGCCCCACAGCCCGGCTCTGAGGTCCCTGCCTTTTTTAAGGATGGAGGTGAATTTTTTGCTAATTTGATTTGAAAGCCCCTTTCATCCCCGAGTGACTTGAAATAAAAGGATTTCAGCGACCCCTTGCTCTCCCTTGCTGTTTTAAATTTGATTATGGGAAACAATTTTAATTAGTATCGACAGATATTCAGGAAAATAATTACGGGAAAACCTGTGCTTTTTGTATCCATTTAACCTGCAAATCATCTGTCCCATCTCAGAGACCCGGGCTGAATTTTGGGGGGCGGTGGAGGTTTCCAGGGTAATGACAGGCTCCTGGGGAAGCCCGGGTGGTTAATGAGATAACAGGCTGCTCACAGCTGGGTCACAAGTTCAGTTTTTGCCTCGGGCGGAGAAGACAGGAGAGAAATCACTGCCAGGACGCAGCCGATCTGTCTTGGTTTTTGGCTGCAATGCACGCCCCATCTGCCCCCCGGCCAGGGACAGCAGCAAGGGGCCCGATCCAGCTCCAGCCCCACGCCGTCACCGCTGTATAGGGGATGCCGAACGCCCTGGCAGCCCGGTCGGTGCGTGTCCACGCGATGTGGCGGCGTTTGCACGGCAAACTGCAACAGCAATTACCACAGCGCTATAAAAAATAATAATATGATTTTTCTACAGGTCTCCGGCCGGGCACCTCATCCCTCCGGTCCAGTTCCTGCTGGAAACAGATCTCCAGAGCCACTGATGCGCCGGCAGCAAACGTGTTTGCCCTCACTCTGCAAATGGAAAAGCGAGATCGATAGGGTTTGAGCGGGGCTGAGCGAAGCGGAGCCAGCGCCCGGCGCGCAGGATGCGAGCGAGACTCCCTCGCCGGCAGGAAAGGAGCGTCACGAACACAAACACGCGNGGAGCCAGCGCCGGGAGGAGCGCCCGGTGCCGCCGGTTGGCTGACGTGCAGGCTGTACCCGGCAGATAAACAGATCGCGGGGCTGGGAAGCCCATCCGCAAAGGGTCAGCGCAGGGACACAGCCCATAAGGGAAAAGAGGGGATGAGATGTCAGGGGTTTGGGTAGCTGGAGGCAGGAGCGGGGCCAGCCCAGCCACAGGGATCAATCGGTGCTGATTTTTGGAAGGGCGGCTCTAATTCTCCACTGTAAGCAGGCAGGGAAATGGTGGTGGATCTCCACTGCCTGATGCCTTTAAATCAAGGCTGAATGTCTCTCGAAGACATGCTCTGGTTTGGCCAGGAGTGATGGCCACAAGGCAGGAGTTGTCGGCCAAGGGCGCGTGGCGAGCATCACGGCTTCACGGTCTATGAACCATCACCCCTCGTGTTGCTTTCCTAACAGACAGAGCGTCCGGGGCTGCTGGTTTTAGACGGGTTGTTTTAAAACCGACAGCAGGGTTTGAATGCTGGGAGCTCCCTTGGCCGGGGTGCTCTTCCCGTGCGGCTGTCCGCCCTGGGACACCCCGTCCCCTGCGAGAGGTGACAGCAGCCGGTGGAGAGACCACGGGGGCAGGTGGGAATCGCAGCGGGGTTATCTCGATGCCGAAATCGCAGCGGTGGGGTTGTACTGTGCCCTGCTGCAGCAGAGCTGAGCATCTCTGCTGCAAGCTCTAGTAATGCCAGAGCCCTGGTAACCCTGTTAATAGGGGAACCCTGTTATTACGTCGGATTTCGGGCGAGGAGGGCGAAAGCGAAGGCAGGCTCCTCCGCACAGCGGTGCTGGAGGGTGCCGGCTGGTAATAACTGTTTTATTGCTTCCTGTTGTGTTAGACATCTGATGGCAAGCCGGGGCCGAAAGCTGGTGCAGCATATGGAGCAGCCCCCCCCAACCTCCCCCTCCGCCTTGTTTACAGAGTCTCCCTGGAGATGGGCCTCACAGGCTTTTCCAGCTCGGAGAGGAAGCGGAAAAATATTTACCTCGCCCCCCTCCCCAGAAGTCTGTTCTCATTAAGGCAGGAAAAAGTAAACGAGGCGCATAAGGTGGAGATGCTGTGCTGCCACAGTGAGCACCGGGAGAGAGCCGGGGCCGGGGATGCTGAGCAGGCCAGGGATGCCAAGCAGGCCATGGGCAGGGACCGTCCCCTCCCCTCCCCGGGGGTCCCTGCTCCCTGCAGCGATGTTATCCCCTGCCCGGGGCTCGGCCGAACCCAAGCCCTGCGTCTCCCAGCCCTGCCTTCATGCTGGGGACACTGGGGTGGCAGGAGGACGCTCAGGTGTCCCACCACCCCCCCATGGGCTTGCAAAGCCTTCCCCTGCTCGCCTGCATCCCCAGGGATGCCCCAGGCGGGGGGGCCCGAGGCAGTGCCCACCCCCAGGCTTTGCTTTGGCTGCTCGACTGTTTGCAAAGCTGGGGTGGGGACGGGAAGGTTGCACCTCCAAAGCACCCTGGTATTCTTTCATTCGTTAATTATGGTTTTTTAATGTCGACAAGGGCAGGACAGGCACCCCCAAGCTGCCAAACCTGCAACATGCTGGTGTGAGGATCTCCGCCGGCGCCGGCTTGCAATGAAAAATCAAAAAGGAAGGAAATTGGCTGTTTCCCTGTCTGACGCCCCAGCCATCGATCACGGAGTCACGCCGGGAGCAGCTCCTGGCTCCAGGAGCGCTCTCCTGCCAGCCTAGCCCAGCCCAGCCATCAGTGCCGGGTGGGAACGCTCAGCCGCCACCTGCACGTGGCTTTTAATTGGAAAAGCCCCAGCTCGCAGCACCAGGGTGTCTCAGGGTGGCCGGTTTCTTCTCCCCATCCCCGGGGTGGCCGTTTCCCGTGGAAGACAAAGAGCTTGGGAGCCGGCGAGCCACGCTCAGCCCCGGCAGCTCGGCTGGGCACGGCCCTTGCCAAGGGTTAGCTGCTGGCTGGCGGTGAGCCGCGGGCGAGCTGGAGCTTGGGCAGGCTTTTGGCACGTCCCGGCGACCCAGCGGGGCAAGGGGTTGTGCTGGAATTAAGACAAGGGGAGGGATGCAGGGCCACGTGTTGCTGATGGTGTCCCACTGATGGCGAGAGGCCCATCCCCCTCTGGCTTCGCAGGTAAGGGGAGCCCGGCCGTGGGGGAGCTGCCAGCCCTCACTGGGGTGGCTCGGGCACGGCACGACCGTGGCCCAGCTGTGGGCACAGTGTGGGTGTCAGATGGGAGGCACGTCCCAGCCAAGCTGGCAGAAAAAACACCCTTTTCATCTCTTCTAACCTGTTTCGCCCCCTTCCTTCCGTCTGTCCGCGGCTGCAAGGGGACGGGCAGCGCTGCCATGCCTTGTCCCCATCGAGGGATCTTTGCCCTTAGTGCGGGGGGCTTTGTCCCCGTGGCACGGCGCAGTGTTCCTGTTGCATTCGTGCTTTGTCCCTGTTCCATGGTGCTTTGTCCCCGTTGCATTCTTGCTTTGCCCCTGCACTGGTGCTTTGCCCCCGTTGCACATCTCTGCACTGTAACGCGAAATGGGTGAACCCCCCCCCGACGCCTCCCGCAGCAGCGAAGCCCGGCTTCCCGGCCCGCAGAGGAGCGGTGCTGGGGCCGAAGGCAGCACCGCAGCCCTGGCACGGCTCCTCTGACGGCTCCTCTTGCCCAGAATAACCGTCCCCACCGGCAGCGAGGGGGACCGGCACGCGGCCTGCCGGGTACGCAGCCAAAAATAGCCAGGGAGGGAGCGGGGGCAGAGGGCAACCCCCAGCACCCCGCTGGGGCTTGGCTGCACTTCCCAGCTCCCCGAGGGAGGCACGGCCAGGCTGGCAGCACCGGGGTCCCCGCGGAGGGCTGAGCACCCCACTGTGACCCCCCCGGGAGGACTGGTCCTCCCCAGGCATCCTGCAAGACGCAGGCGGGTCGCTGACGGAGGCGATGCGAGACGTGATTTTACGAGCTGTGCAGCCATCCCAGCGACAACAGGGTCCCCGAGCCGGCTGGGGACGGATGGACCCCAGCAGCAAACTGGCTACAGCGTAGGGCTCCGGGGTACCCCCTCGGCACAGCGGCCCCCGCCCCAAATCCTTGCCCTGAATACCCAGGATCTGAGGCCTTGCGGGTGCCCGTCGCTATGGAAACCCCTTCTCTCAGCCGCTGGTCCACGCCGAGCCTGCCTGCGCTGCCGCCTTCCCGGAGGGCGATGCTGCAAGGTGATGCTCGGGGAGGTGGTCCCACAGGTCCCAGCCACAGCGGGGTCTGTGGAGACCGCCTGTGAGGGTCTCCTGGGGAAAGAAAGGGCTGTGTAGGGAGCAGAGGGGGTTTTAACAGGCTCTTGGTGGTCTTAGAGACTTGGGGAAGGTGTTTAGCACAGAGGAGGGCTCTGGCGTGGACCAACATGAATGGTCCCACTGATGTCCCCACCAGGCTTGGCCCTGCCCTGGGTGTGGGGAGCCAGCGCTGCACCCCTCAGCATCCGGGAGAGGACGCGTCGTGTTCAAATTACTGGCTTTGCCCTGCGAACGCTGTTCCCTCTGCAGCCCGAGCTGTCCCGGCGTGGTGTCACCCTCTGGGGTGACACAGCCTGCCCCGGGGCGGGGAGGGTGCTGCCATTGCTGACCGCCTTCCAGTGCCCTGGGGCAGAACTGGGATTTTCCAGGGCTTTTTCCCAGTTCCCCTCCGCACACTGGTCCCTGCAGGCTCACAGGGTTTAGGAATTTCCCGGCGTCTGCTGTGAGCCGTGTGGCTTCGCTCTGGGAACCCCTTCGGAGGCTCTTCGCACACCAGCCTTGAGCTCGCACACACCTCGCGCCGGCTCCCCGCGGGCTGGTAATAAGCTGGAAGAAGCTTTAAAAGCTAAGGGAGGGTTGGGATTTTGGAGCTGCTAAGATTTTTAAGAGCTGCTCTGAGTCCAGGCAAAGATGGGTTTGCCTTTAATATTTAATGCTTTTTTTTTTTTTTTTTTTAAACACACGTGCAAGTGCGCGTTCAGAGCTGCTGCAGGGAGAGCTTTGCACTGCGGAAACGCCGGGGCCAGCTTGACCCAGCAGCGTGGGACTGCTTCAAAGCCAAGGTTGCCAGAAGGACATTCTCCAGCCTGCAGGAAAGGCAAAACCCTGGGAAACCGCACTGAAAGAGCCACTTGGACCAGCCCAGTGGGGAATGTCAGGGAGAGCATCCCGCACAGCAGGGATCCAGGAGCAGCGCAGTTTCCCCTCCATCGCCAGGCGTGAGGAGCTGCTGTTGCAGGAGCGTTTGCAAGCAAGAAAGGCAAAAGCCCCTTCTGTGTGCCTGAAATCCCCAGGGGCTCGGCTCCCAGCGGCTGGAGGCTGCGGGCACGGAGCTGAGGGGCCATCGGGATCACTGGGAGCCTGGAGCAGCGGCGTTGTGCTGCTCAGGGAGAGCAAGGGGAAATGATCCAACCTGGGACAGGTCCTTCAGGAGAGCTGCACCAGAGGATGTGGTCCCGTGGTCCTCGGGGTGAGCAGCTTCGTCATCCTGGCTGTGGGTCAGGACCGGCAAAGTGGGGGTCCCAAGCCCGTCCCCAAGCAGATGCCTCCAAATAGATGCAGCTGCAGGAGGCGACCGAAGTGTGACGCAGCAGGGAGGGCTTCGCTCCTGGAAAACCCCCTGACCAGGGCAGCAGAGCCACGGAAGATGTGTGGGAAGGCTTTTTGAAGCCTTTTTCTCCTGTGGCTGGCTCCTACAAGGTGCTCTGCCCAGGCAAAACAAAGCCTCTGACACCGTCTTTCAAACACGGCCCCAGCAGAGCAGAACAGCACAAAGAAAAGGGGTATTTCAGAGACAACGTAAGAGTAGCTGATAGCCTCTGCCCTTCGCTCCAGCAGAAATGGGAGGCAGTTTGGAAGAGAAGGTGCAGAAGGTGGCTGTCCCGCTGGGAGGGACACAGACCGGTCACCCCAGCGAGGCAGGCACGGCCACGGGGAGCAGCGAAGGAGCAGCGCCCTTGGGCGAGCGGAGGCAGGAGCAATCATGCTGGGGGCTTGGGGTTTTTTTTTTTTGCTAGAATTTCAGCTCTGCATCCCCAGGTGTGGACACACTCGTGTGTCCCCGACACAGACCAGCGTCTGGGTGCTGGTCCCAGTGCAGGGCTCTGCATCTGCTTGCAAACGCTTGCACGCTCGGCGAGCTCTCCACCTGCCGCCCTGCCAGCGGGCGCCGAGGGGAAGTTCTAGCGCAGAAAAAGCACCGCTTTTCATTTGCATCGGCAGGAGGAAGAAGAGCAGCGGCAGCACCGGCGCTGGGCTCCTGTGGCTTCTCCTGCAGAGGCCCGACTCCCTCGCCAACGAGGTGTCCTCAGAGGAGGTGTTGTGTTTCCGAACGCAACCATCTCTCCTCAAAGCATGGAGACACCGAGTGAGCACAAATTCCTCCCTGCTGGTGTGGGGCTGGGGTGTTCGGAGGGGCCCAGTGGGCTCCGTCCCAGCAGGGCGCAGTGGAGGCATCGAGATCAGGCAGAATCAAACACTTCAGGACTGTAAATGTCGAAGCCATGGATCGTGTCCACTCTTTTTGCTCCTAATACTGCTCCCAGCACTGCCAGGGATGCAGAAGGGTTGAGCTCCGAATCCCCTCTCTGCCTGACTGGTTTTGGGAGACTGCACTCCTTCCCCACTCACCAACCCTAAATATTACTCCCTTTCCAGCTGGGTCCGACACGGAGAGTCTGCTGGGTGCGATTCTGAACAGATGTTTAAGGCGCAGAAGAGCTGGGACGTGACGGGGACAGGCTGCACGCACACGAGAAGGACGTGGGATGAATCATTGATGCTGCCAGCCGGCCGACTGCTCGCCTGCATGGCTCCTCCGCTCGGGCAATGCTCTCCGGCTCCATCCAGACTCCGTCAGTCATCCTGGGGGGAGAGGAGGATGGGGTTTGGTCCTGTTTGTCTGTCCTGCTGGGGGATCTCAGCTGGTCTGGCTTTGCGCTGGTCTGTGGTTGGGCTTGTCCATCTTCGATGGTCATCTTGGGAGACCATCACTCCCAGCCAGTGGGGGAGGGAAAAGCTCAGGTTGCAGAGGAAATTTTAGCCACGGTCTTTGTGCCGAAAGGAAAGGGCTTTTCTCCGTCTCGCAGGTAAGTTCTGAGTCGGGGGGGTGAGGAGGAGAAGGGAATTTGCACGTCAAGGTGTTCACATCAGCGCGATCCCCCAGAGAAGGGTCCTCCAGCCCTGCAGCCGGGCTGTCACTGCCTTTGTGCCTTCTCTTAACACGCCAAAGGACATTTTAAAGCAATTTCTCCTGCACAAATAAATACAAAATCAAGCCACTATTTCTCCTGGTTTCTTCTCTTTTCCCCTTTCATCCCTCTGACATCTTTCTCCGGTAAATCCTTCCCTTATGTCTCATTAGAGACTGTTCCTGGACAATTTGCAGCTGTGACAGCCCGGGAGAAGCCCGCGGCCCATCTGCCCGGCTGACAGCTCGCATATGCACCCGGCTCTTTGCCATCCCTGCGCCACGAAATGGTTTCGAAAGCAGGTTCATGGCTGGGCTGCCCCGTGCCGTAACCACGCAGGCCTCCTACCTCCCTTTCCAGGGTCTTCCTGGGACGCTGGACAAAACGCTTCACCTCCCACCCCTGCTTTCCTCCCCCTAACACGCTCCTCTCTCCCCACCATGATTCTGCAGCTTTGCAAACCCACAGCGTTAGGGTTTTGCAAGAAAATCTGCAAGAGCCTTACGGTGCCCGCTCCCCGGATAACCCCCCGCCTGCCCCGGGACGCAGCAGGGATGGAGGCGGTGAAATTAAAAATAACCGGCTTTGCCGGGGGACGCGGGCGGCGGCGGGCACGCTGCCGGAGCTGGCACGGCTCGGGCGCCGGATGCCTCCGGGCACGGGATTTCAAGGGCACGTCACGCTCCAGCCGGGCGGCTGCCAGCAGCCCTCCCCAGCACTGGCTGCGCCGCGCGCTTGACTCCTTCCAGCGATTTTTTAAGGCAGCTAATCGCTCCGAGGGAGTCCCGGCATAATGAGGATTGGCAGAAGCGAGCAGATATTAGGTTTATTCACCACCAGTTTTAAATCATTTAGCAGAGCAGAAAGGCCGTGTTCCTACAAGCAATATGTTCTGCTCTGCTCGCATCACGGTTCCTATTAAAAGGGTTTTAGTGATGAATGGGGACGGTGGCGTCTGCCCGGGGAGCTGTGCCGCGTCCGTGGTGATGGGAGAGGGATGAGCGGGGCCAGAAACCAGTGCCAAGGATTCGAGCCGAAGCCCGTCCCAGTCGCAGGAGCTCCCACCGGCTGCGGAGTGGGACTCGGGAAGAATTTATGGCCTGTGGAACGCGGCCTGCGGCTTCAGTTTAAAAATAAACCCTTAAAAGACAATCTGGGGAGCTGGACCAGGGATGCTCTTCACACAGCAGAACGTGATTCCTCGGGGACTGCCGAGAAAAGCCGTGGGAGAAGTTCAGCTTAAATCTCTTTGGTCAAGGCGCAGACCTAAAATTAGCCCCCAAACCCTTTTGAAGGTTGGGATCTTTCATGTGACTGACCAGCAGCGTCGCAAACTGCGCATTTCCAAGCTTGGAGCCCTGCTTTTCTTTTTAATTGCGGCCCCGCCAGGCTACCCGGCCTTCCATCGCAAGCAAGCCCAGGCTCTCCGACCTTGTTTTACGCGTCCTGAAACAAGCAGCGACCCAGGGAGGGAAGGCAGACGAGAGCCTCCGTCGCGTACAGCGCTGGCGGTCGCAGAGTGTTTATCCTGGTTCATGGATGAAATTCCTGCCCTTCCCTGGGCTCCTGGCATGTTTTGCTCACGAGCGATGTTTGGTAAAATCTGGGAGTTTGGTAAAAGCTGGGCTTTCTGCTGCTCGTACGGTAACTGGGGCTGAAGCGAGTGGTTCCCAGCAGCGTGCTGGCTTTGCAGCGCTCTTCACATGGGCGATATTTGCGGGGTCCGCAGGCGACGGGGCCGCGAGCCGGGGCAGCGCAGGGCGCTGCGGCTCACAGCACGCCCTGCCAGGCTCTCTGCCTCTCCGCCAGCAACCCCCAGCGTGAAACCCAGGGCTGTCCTTGCCATCGCTGCCCTCTCCCACTGAGAGCGGTGCGGGTGGTCCCATGGGCAGGGCATCGCCCGCGTCCGTCGGGACTGCCAGACCCACGCGTGCGGCTCCCAGCCCTGCTGGCGATCGATAGCGAGTGCGATGAAACCCTTAATGAAATTCCAGCCTAAGAGACTATTGATTGTGTGTTTTCTTTAAAAATGTATATGAATGGGAGAGAGGCCGTTCGGAGGAGAGGCCAGGGAAGCAGGGCTGAGTGGCAACACACCATCAGCCACCGCGGGCGATGGGTGGACGTGGTCTGTCCGGGGTAACCTGCGCTGAGCAGCGGGCTCCAGCCTCTCAGTGAGCATTAATTCCTCCTCAAATCCCCCCTGGGAAGGGGAATCGTGGCTCGCCAGAAGCAAGAGGGTGGGCATTCACCCAGAAATCATCACAAAACCAACGATGACGAAACCGAGAAGTCAAGAGTCCATGCCCCGGTCATGCCTCCAAGACAGCGCTTTTGCAAACCCCCCCCCCTTGCCCCAGGTTTCACGCTGTTGCCTAAAACACCAAAAAAAAAAAAGAGGTTTGGGAAGATGCTGCGCTCTTCTGCTCGGGGGGGTTTGGGGGAAGCAAAAGCGAACGGCGCGGCACTGCGCCGCAGCCCTGCAGCCAATCTCCCCCCTCGCTTCTGCACCCCCCGAGTGCCCCCAACGCTGCCTCTCCCGAAATCTCCCCAGATTACACCTTGCAGGGTAAGGGGATGGCAAGGAAGCGTAATAAATAAATAATAATAGTACCAACAACCCCCCCCTCCCCGCCCCTTACATAACCAGCATTGTCTTAATCCTACAGGTGCTTCGCAGAAGTAAAAAGGATTTGTTCCTCCTGCAAATCCTTTTTCTCCTTCTTTTTTTTTTCTTTACGATGGTGAGTCATCCTGCTCCTCCCGCGGACGCGGTGCGGGGAGGCGGGGGGGGGGGCT
>Ga0065711_1040039_pt1 | contig 17297 bp, 7 predicted proteins | sample Hoacrofraction12_FD_59098 | JGI IMG/M metagenome (GOLD analysis project Ga0065711, IMG submission 59098) | Hoatzin crop microbial communities from Cojedes, Venezuela - Epithelial fraction 12 v2 (version 2) | ecosystem: Host-associated > Birds > Digestive system > Esophagus > Crop | place... | reverse complement strand
CTCCACTCTCCCGCCGCCGCCACCATGACGGACCGTTCCGCCTTCGACACCGATGTCATCACCATGACCCGCTTCGTGATGGAGGAAGGCAGGAGGGCCAAGGGCACGGGGGAGTTCACGCAGCTCCTCAACTCCCTCTGCACGGCCATCAAAGCCATCTCCACCGCCGTCCGCAAAGCGGGGATCGCCAACCTGTGAGTCCCGGGGTGCCTCCCTGCATCCCCGCGGGTCCTAGGGGATCCTGCCGGGGCGGTGGGGATGGGGGGAGGCACCCGAGCGGCGTGTGCGTGGTGTTGCATCCACCCACCCCCTTGCACAGAGCTGTAACTCCTGCTGCATCCTGAACTCTCGATTTCCTCAACTGAAGTGGCTCCTGTGATTTTTTTAAACAGTGTAAGGCATGCAGTCTTTGACAGGTGTTTGCTGCTGACAGACGTCTGCTGCTGACAGACCTTCGTGCAGACCCTCGGCGGGTTTGGGTGCTTCGAACCAGAAGACCAAACGAACAGGCTGAAAGACAGCCCTGTCAAAATATGGCTGAATTATTGCTCATTGTGGCCGGTAGCTTAATATCAAAACAACATTCTGTGCTATGAGGCGTTTAATGGAATTCGGTGGGGTGTTTTTTCACATTGCGTCACAGCAGCTCGAGTTTCTCTTGGATGTCTAAGGCGTTTAGAAAGAGCACTGGCTAGGAACAGTTGTTGTCTGTAGTCAACCAGTTAGAGGGGATTTGCTCTGGAGATGCGTCAGAAGGAAGTTAAGAGGGCTTGAAATGTTAAATAGCTGAAACTGGTTGTAGGTAACTAACGCCCCTAAACACTTTGCGTATTGTTGACAAGCTGCATTGTGTGCTGACCAGGGCTTTAGACATGGGCTGCTTCATTACTTTATGGAAAGCATAGTAGAAAGAAAATTAATTTGCCTCTACAGACCATGTAGTGGAAAATACAATAAGCAAAAGGCCTCTGGCAATACAGAGTAACATTTACTACAAAATGTATCAAAGAGCTGAAAAATTTGGTGACTGAAGTTAATAAAATAGAAGCAACTGCAAGAGAGAATAGAAATCCTCCACTTCATGTATGTTTGAACTATTTTTGTCTGTTCTGACTTCAGACTTTATATAACTGTGATAGTTTTTTGATCACTACATGCGAACCCTTCCACGTGCCTCCTGTGCCTCTCAGCAAAGACCCGGGCTTCCCACCTGTGACCTGATTTGTAACAGCCAAAGGTCCCACTCCTCATGTGTCCTACACGTGTGTGTGTGGACAGCTGCCCGCAGGTCCCATGCCTTGCCTCACTATACCCTGCGGTGGGCTGGAGTCTCCACACCAGTGCTGGGGTAGCCAGCTTCGGACTCATGAGCCTCCACAAGCAGATCTCCCACCGGGTTTTATAGGCACTGGTGGGATTTTATTTGGCTATCAGGATATCCTTGGCGAGCAAGTAGGGATGGCCAGGGCCCGTTTCCTTGGTTCGTCCCCAGGCTCGGCTGTGTGCTCAGTGCTGCCCAGCAGCTGAGGTGCAGAACAGCGGGGGAAGCCACAGCCCCTTCCCAGCCGCGGGCTCGGCGCAGGGCACCTGGCTGTCCCCTCCCAGGGCTCCCCAACAGCTGAGGTGTGAGACCTGTAGCTGCTGGACCAACAGAGGTTTTTTTGCTCTGAGGATGAGGACTCGTTCCGCTGCTCGCAAGCGTGGTGTTCAAAGTACGCTGTTTTCACACTTGCAGAGAAATTATTAAGCCACTGCAGCAGAGTGAGAAAGACAGAGAGTTATGCCAGGTCTTGTTCTTTGTCTCATTGAATTAACCCAAAGAAACGCCGTAAGTTCCTGAAGTAGTGTGTTCAGCATTATCGTGAAAACCTGAAATACCAGTATTCAGCCTAATCAATGAATCGTAGCTGAAGTATGTAAGAGTCATCTGAATATGTACAGAGCTGGCTATTGTTTTTCTCTTCCAAGAGCTAAACTTCCCCTCTCTCTGTTTGCATGCTTTCGAAATCACCTATCACAAGGTCTCCTGGGACTTCCTGATGCCAGATGGTTTGATTCTGATTAGCATGCAGGGTTTTATTTGTGTTTCATGTTTGTATTTCTCAGTTTTATTCCCAAGGAAATGTTTGCTACTTAAAATCAGAACTGAAAACATTGAACCATAAAAATGTTGATTTATCTGCAAGCAAAGTGTTTTTACTGCAATTTGTACATCATATTGCTAGCCAGGAGCAAATTGCATAGGAAGTTATAACAGAACTAGTGTCGTCAGATTCATCATTACTTTTTAAGTTTAAGTTCTCCAGTGAAGTCTTAGCTTTTAGGGTCTGCAGCTATAATATCAGAGCCTAGGATTCAGGGCGGTACCTAGGCCTTCAACTGAGGAGCTCATCAGACAACACAACTATTGTAACTCAGCCTTCACAGCCTTCTCTGGCTATGTTTGCCTCTAGTTTAGGGCCTATTGAAAGGTGATTCCTTGTTTGGTGTTCCTCACATTCCGTGTCTTCTAGATTTGCCACGACAGCTGATGTTAGCAGGCCTCAGCAAGAATCCATTGGACAATAAATAAAAAACAGGCTTAGAGAACTGAGATATCACCCAAAAGTGCTGTTTGTTTTACAAATATGAAGTTGCTAGAAACAGAGCACTTTGGAAGATGTAGTGCCCTGTTCTCACGAAACGCTCTCTCTTGCCGTTGCTCTAGCTATGGGATTGCTGGGTCCACCAATGTGACAGGAGATCAAGTAAAGAAGTTGGACATCCTTTCCAACGATCTGGTGATTAACATGCTCAAGTCATCCTTCAGTACGTGCGTTATTGTGTCAGAAGAAAACAAAGATGCTGTGATAGTGGAAACTGAAAAAAGGGTTAGTAGCTTTAAAGTTTCTCTGTGCTTTGTTTCAGATCAGCCTTTACAGGTGTATTGCTTCAGAGCTGAGAAACTGAAACCAAGCCAAAAATGTCAGAAAACACATACTTTTCTATATTGGCAAATGAAGTGGGGGGGAGTGTGTGGAGAGACTGTCAGTCAACATTTGTCCTTTGTGTTATTTCTGCTCTGGAGACTGATGTTTGTTTTTGTTTTTTTTTTTTTTTTCTGTTGTTCCTCCTCACCTTCTTTTTTCCCCCACCTTTTCCTGATTGTGAAGGAAACTTATTTCTTGTTTATCCCATCTGATCTCTGGAACCATGCTCTGAGTCAGTCAAGGCCTTTTGTAAAGTAGCTTTGCCGGTAGGACACTGAGGAACTGTTCTGTGCAGGCCAAATCTCGAGTGCTTCAATTCAGGCAAATTCTCCTTGAAACCCATGAAAGACTTAGCAACAATGAAACAAAAATAATTTTTACTTATTTATTATTTATTATTATTTATATTCACAAGTCTGCATGCACTTGTTGGGTGATAGATCCTTTTTCCTAGCTAATATTTTGGTGTGATTTTGTAAAAATCTGAGTGAAAATTTAGCAAAAACAAACAACTAAAACACACTTTAGAAGTAGAATAGCATTTACTTTGTCAAAGCAGATCTTTCTTTCTCTCCCTGTTGAGAAATCTTCAGAATTGATTTTATAGGCATTGGATGAACAAAGATTGCTTTAGATCTGAATAAATATGATTTTAGATCCTCAAAGATCACCAAGGGAGGCTCAGTGTTAATCCTTTTCTAAATTAAATGTGAGTTAATATGGTGTTTTTATCAGAATTCTTACCGAGAATTCTTACCTGCAGAGCACAGCACTGCCGGACTTCAGTAAGTTTCTGGCATGCAGGGTGAAATCAAATAAAAAGCAAACACTTCTTGTTGTTACACAGGTTTATTGAAATGACTGTGGGTAGAACAGGGGGAAAACAAGCTATTTAAAAGGTACAGTTGATTCAGCTGTTTTCCCTGTACTGGCAATTTCCTGTACCTACAGGAATCCTTAATACAGCAATAGGCAGTGACCATTATTTTTGGGGGGAAAAACCCTCAAGCACCAGGATAAGGCCACAGACTGTCTAAGGTAATTTCTGACAATCTGTCCATTCAGAGCACAGATGAAGTGAAATGTATAGGTTATGAATGTCAAGTGTTAAAGGCCTTTTTAATGTGTCTGATTTTAGCTCTGCATGAAAAAGGCTGATCTTCATTTGTCTTTTTCCGTATAATTCAGAAAGCTATTTTGTTAGACATGAGAAACTGTAGCCTAAGTGATAGGTATTACAGGATATCCATCAAAATGGACTGGCATTAATGAAATAGATGAACATAAACTAACCATAAAAAAAGTATTCTTTTTTTTTTAATGTTAAAAATTGTGTAGGAAAACTTCACCTTTACAGTGTCCTCATCTGTTACTTACTTTAAAAATTTCCCAGCTTCTGCTGTGGCACAAATCACACAGCTGTAATCAAGAATGAAATCTGGGCCAAAGAATTTCCAACATTTGATTTCAGTTCCTTCATAATCTACAAAAGCCTTTTAGTTTGTATTGCTTTGAAAGGCTCTGAGAAAATTTACCTACTGAAGTATTTTTATTTGGGTTGGCTAAATAATGTTGCTAATCTAGTTGTTCTCTCTTTTGTATTTTCTAGGGTAAATACATAGTCTGCGTAGACCCCCTAGATGGCTCATCGAACATTGACTGTCTTGTTTCCATTGGGACCATCTTTGCCATCTATAGAAAGGTATAATGCTTTCATGTAAGACAGGAAAAGCTATTATTGTGCATCTTTTGATGAAGTGTAATTGCATGTGAAGACTTAATAAAATCTAACTAAATTGGTTTGTGAAAGAGACTTTCAGGACCAGCTTAAGTTAAATCTGCTGTTTCACAGTCACTTGTATACAACATTTGTGAGAATTTGCATTATTCTCTTAGAAAACGCAGTAGCTATATGTACATGGAAGCCTGGCTGATATTTAATTAGTCAGCTGAAGGAATTACCCCTTACAAAAAAATTAGGTCTTAGATTTCATGAATATTTGTGTTGAGACAAAATACCACGTGGCTGTCATCTACCTGGGGAATGTGCTTTCAGGTTTTCTTGTTCTCTGTATTAATAGTCCTGCTAGCCTGAGGTCAGGCTTCAAACACAATCCAGAGCTGAAACATGGCATGTGCATTTGAGGTGTCTAATTCATTCTGAAAGGCAGAAACCTTGTCTGAAGGAGCTTGAAATACCGGACTTTCATGTCACAAGATGGGGGAAAATGTAAGTCAGATAAAACACACCTGACTGTCCATTTTAATCATTGTTTACATGTTGTCATACCTCCCAAAGTAACTATGTACAGCTTCATTTTTGTGTGAAGCAAAAGAACACAAAAAAATCCAGAGTACTTTTGATCAGCTGTGAACTCCGTGAGTCTTGTTTCATTGACTGCTTTTCAACTGTGCCTCGGAGTTTTCCTCCAAGTGTGTTCATCATCACCTCCAAGGGGGTTCACAGCTCTATATTATCTTCTTAATCCTTTCCTGCTTCCTGCATTCCAAGTAGGCTTATACAAGAACATTTCTAGATCAGTGTGTTTGTCTCCTCCATGTAATTTGTATTAGTGCATCCAGTAGGAATCTCAGCTGTGGATTGTGGAAGCATATGTGCCACCTCATGCATGGATATGGAGTAGAAGGCCGTCACTATCCCAGACAGTCCAGTTATGTACCAGCTATAGAAATGAAGTTGACTATGCTCCTTCTTATTCTAGATGTCCCCTGATGAACCTTCTGGGAAAGATGCTTTACAACCCGGACGTAATCTTGTGGCAGCTGGTTATGCTCTCTATGGGAGTGCCACAATGCTGGTACTGGCCACTTCTGCTGGAGGTGTCAACTGTTTCATGCTGGATCCGGTGAGAATGACTTCTATTTCTTTGTTTCTTTATTCGGGATAACAAGGCACTGTCTATAAGAACAGTTTGTCCCACAAAAAATCAAACAAAGGCGCAATTTTCAAGCTAACATGGAGGAATGAAGTACATTTCATAACCCATCAGCAGTAATGTCAAGAGATTTTTGCGTTCTGCCTGCCCGCTGCAGCAGCACTATATGTGATTAAACAACGGGAAGACAGCCGAGTCGGTGAAGCAAATATACAGCATGTGCCAAATCATGTGATACTTAAAATGAGCTGTTTAAGACATGTTTATCTTTTCCTTAATGCTAGCACCTTAGTAAACCAGAGAAGCAGAAATATTTAACCTTATTCTGTGTTTTCAGATCCCACCATTATGTGTAAAAGAGTAAGTGATGTGTGTGGGTGCGTTTGATGTTCTAGCATGCACTGACCATATGAGTTTTAAAATAAGTCATATTGATCATAGCAGAAAGTAGTTTGCTTTCGTGACCCTTTTGTTAGTAATCAATTATTCAGGCTGTGCCACCTGCCACTAGTAAATTTTTAGATCCCGCAGTGGTCAAGCAGCAGGAAATACAACTTGGTGCTCCCTTTTAAGTAACTGCTTAAGTAGCTGCATGTACTTTTGTCTATATTCAGATACCAGATTTAACTCTTGAGCATGCGTGCATGTGATTTTTTTTATTTTTAGCACCAACTTTTGAATTTACTTTAGTGAAAATTAAACAGACCAGCCCTTGGTTACATAGACTGGCTCACCTCACTCCAGGCTTCCAGTTAGCCCAAACTAAGATGAACTGGAATTTATTAATATCTGCAGCTATTTGAAGATGTTTATGCATCGCTTCAACCAGCATGCTCAATTTCCAGACTCCTCAGAGCTGTACTTTTACTGTAAGTCGAGGAAAACAGTGGAAAGCTAAATAAATTTACAGGCAACAGCATTTTTTTGGCATAGATAAGTGACAGAGAGCTGGAAATGGCAATATGAAGAAGCCTGCATGACTCCAGGACTTGTGCTTGCTTTGTGTTTTATGGATAAACAAAACACTTTGCATCTAGCTGCAAGCACCACTTTTTCATAAGTACTGAAATATTAAAGAAAGTGGCAGCTATACTAAATTTTTCCAAAATTGTGTGTGTGAATGGTTTTTGCCTTGGTTTGTAAATAAACAAACAATTAATGCTAACAGATTGTTTTTCTTTCTTATTGTTAGGCGATTGGAGAATTCATTTTGGTGGATAGGGATGTGAAAATCAAAAAGAAGGGAAATATCTACAGTCTCAATGAAGGCTATGCTAAATACTTCGATCCAGCAGTCACAGAGTATCTCAAAAAGAAGAAATTCCCTGAGGTAAAAGATCCTGTTTCAAAGAAACTTTCTGATGACAGGCAATGCTCACAATTTCCAACGCTACGTTCAATCACAGTCTCATGCACTGTTCAGAGCATGTTTTCCTTTCTTGTTTATTTGAAATGTATCTTCATTTAGGACTGATAATTAGAGCAGCAGTCGATGTGACCAAATATTTCACCATCCTTCAGTACTGCACTGCACCACTTTCATATTTTTTTTCATATTTTATTTTCCTTTCTTTCTTTGTTTTTCCTTTTTTTTTTGTTTGTTTGTTTTATTTTTTTTTTTTAAATCTTCCTTCCTGGCTGGGGAACTGAGTAACAGTGCTGGAGGCAAAACCAGGTGTTTGGCAGTCAAGTAGGGAGGAAGTCTCATCTGATGATGGAGATGTTTGATGGACATACGTGTTAGATCACTGCTTCCTCACTGCGGTATCTGAGTAGACGGAGAGCTAAGGTGGGGATGACAGTGGGTCATTGCTCAGTGGTAACACAAGCTGGATCCTGAGGGGACCTCTCCCTTGAAAAGCCAGTGTAGCTGCAGGGTCCGCTTTGTGGTCGTGCAGTTTCCTAGTGTCAGGAGGCCTGAAGCTCTGAGGAATGCCCGTAAAAATCATGTCGGTTCTCATGCCTTATGCTTGTCATCACTGGAGTTACTACATCAGCAGTGAAGTGTAAACGCTTACTATTGTTACGTGTTCGTGTCCCTTCTTGACTTCCTGATCTTGCTTTGAACAAGGACTGGTGTTTTCATATGGCATCGTGCCAGGCTTAAAGTGTTGTTTATTTAGATATTAAAATGAACTCTCTGAAGTATAATAAGGAAATAATATCAGTAGTTGACTGTGTCGTAGAAGTTGGCGGAAGTGGGTAGAAGAAGTAGGAAAGATCATTTCTTTTGCTACTTGATATTTTTTTTCTGCTAGAAATTAGAAAGCCCAACATCAATTCCTAACACTTGATCTTTTTGCTATTACAGATGTAGCATTTGCCAAGGGTTAGAGGACTGATGGAGAGCTGGGATGCATTTTCTATTGTTGGCACTACCATTCATTCATCCTGAAATCTTCTGTTGGTCCTTTTCCTTGGATATTCCCAATTAGAACATAAGGAGGAAACCAAAATTTTCTCCGAAACTACTGTGAAAATTATGAGTGAATCACATTATGGAGGAGTTAGATGCTAGGGCCACTAAAGTGTGGGACGGGGGGGAGATTACCCTGAGGTCCTTGAAAGTTACTTTTATTTAACTGTCGTTCTGTAGGATGGCACTTCGCCATATGGTGGGAGGTACATAGGATCTATGGTGGCTGATGTGCATCGCACACTGGTCTATGGAGGAATCTTTCTGTACCCTGCTAACTCCAAGAGTCCCAAAGGAAAGGTAAGCCTGAATAAGCAAAATTATAGAAACTGTTACACTGTTTAGATATTTCCCTATCACAGATCAGTATTTTGACTGCAGAACATTTTTTTTATAACTTGGTAGCTTGCATCTGTGATGCGTGGGTATGGCCACCCCTTGCACACTGTCACGAGTGACAGCAACCTGTTGTCAGACACCTGTCTTAGGGCTGCTGATAACCTGTTTCAACTGTACTGTCTACTCTTTATCCCCAAACACATTCAGATTATGGAATGTACCAGGGGATGTGCTGTTCAAACAGCCTTCTCTGTACCATCTCAGTCCAAACCGTGCTGGCCTCAACCAAGTGAAACATTACAAAGCAAAGTAAACAACCCATATTACCCTGAGATTCCTATTACAGGCTAGTATGTAGAAACCTAAATGTAGTGCCCCGCTTACGAGAAGCTCTGCCAAAGAGAAGGCCATCTGCATCTTGTACTTGGTGACACTGCCTCATCTGTAGGAATGATGCCTGGCTGCCTCTGCCAGGATGACAGTCGGTCAGGGAAGATCACACGCAGGCTGACAAGGGGACTGTTTATTCACAAAGACCTTTCATCTGTTTCGTAATTGTCCATAAATTGTTGCTTCAGGTTGCAGATAAGATACAGTTATTCATTAGAGAAACCTAATGGCACTCTCAGGGCTAGTGTTTTTCTTTCTTTTCACACAGGCCTACATGGTCTGCTGCCTTGATACAGGTTGCGTCTTACATACGAGCTTTATCTCTGTGTAAAGAACACAATGCAAACATGAGCTATGGGGAAAGCACTCAAATTGGGCAAACCCAGCATTTGCTGTGGGTTTTTTTTAAGAAAAATCTACACAATTTCATAGAATCATACAATGCTTTGGGTTGGAAGGGACCTTTAGAGGTCACGTACCCCAACCCCCCTGCAGTGAGCAGGGACATCTTCAACCAGATCAGGTTGCTCAGAGCCCCGTCCAACCTGGCCCTGAATGTTTCGAGGGATGGGGCCTCTGCTACCTCGCTCGGCAATCTGTTCCAGTATTTCACCACCCTCATGGTAAAAAATTTCTTCCTTACATCTAGTCTAAATCTACCTTCTCTTGGTTTAAAGCCATTGCTCCTTGTTCTATCGCAACAAGCCCTGCTGAAAATATTTTCCCCATCTTTCCTATAGGCCGCCTTCAGCTACTGAAAGGCTGCTATAAGGTCTCCCCGCAGCCTTCTCTTCTCCAGGCTGAACAAGCCCGACTCTCTCAGCCTGTCCTCACTGGAGAGCTGCTCCAGCCCTCCTATCATAATTTTATTCTTGAGTCAAAGTTTATATGAAATACGGTGTATTTGGAGTGCGGACTGGTTTTAAATCAAATGCCAAATGTATTTACATTTCACGATTCTCGGCATCGCCTGGCCTGACCACTGCTGTTTTGATTTCTGTCTTCTAGCTGAGACTGCTCTATGAATGCAATCCTATGGCTTTCGTTATTGAGAAGGCTGGGGGGATAGCAACAACCGGGCATCATGCAATACTAGACATAGTGCCTGAGGATATCCACCAAAGAGTGCCTATTGTCTTGGGATCTCCTGATGATGTGAAGGAGTACCTTGAGATGGTCAAGAAGCATTCAACTAAGTAAAGAAAGCTTGCTGGAGTAACTGTGCAGATGGGAAGAAATGCCTTACAGCTGAATGAAAGAGCACACTGCAGTACTGCAAAACTGAACTGTCTGACCTCTGTAGCAAGAGCAAATGAGCTGTATTTTCATAGGTTTTTTTAAAAGTGAAATCTTGTGCAATTGCATTGTGCAATGAAAGGCATTAAAAGTAAAAACAAGGGAAAAATATGTTTTCTTTTTCATTTAAATTTGTGATTACACAAAAGCCACTGTGCTACAAGAAAATACTGTGTTGCACTCAGTAACTAGAGGAAGACTCAACTTTCTAATACAAGTTACAGATGATCACCAGAATATCTGACTCTGTCCTCTTGTAAAAATCCTGGGGGGAAGACTCAGCAGCCTCTTACAGTCAGTGACCTTTCCTAGATCACTCTCTAGTGGCAATAAATATAAGTGGTAGTATGGACACCTTCACACGTTGTTTCTAAGCCCTGGAAGTTACTCACTGTACTTCCGTCTGGACTTATTTTGACCAAGAATTAACATTTGTGAAAAATATATGTTAGTGTATGTTATTTCTGACATACACTGTTAATATTGCCTGTTGGCATTCTATCAGATCTAGTTACATGAGGCTGGAAAATGACATTGTGGAGGTGGATTTTTAATTGGATAAGGACCATGTGTAGGCAGCTTGGTACCATTCTCTGTGATGAGCTGGCTATCTTTGCCAGGAATTAACCTGCTTGCTTGATGAGAAAATGAATGTGTTGTTAGCAACCCCCACCAGGTATTCTTTGTGTTATTCTGGGAGTGTGCATTGCCATGGAAAAGGATTCTGCTGCGCAAGCAGAAGTAAGCTGTGAAGATCCCCACAAAGCATACTGACATTTAATATGCTGATTCAGAGCATGCTGCTGGGAACACGACATTACTGCTTGGGAGCTAGGCGGGCTCTCCACCTGTCTGGGTACAGTTTATGGCCATAGCTAACAAGGTTTTTTGATTAGTCCAAACCTGCAAATCTTTGACATTTCTCACTGCCCACTTACCTTTTCCAAACTCAAACTAAGGGACACGTGGATGTCACTGTTGGGTAGACTGCCACTGAACATTTGCTTGAGCCATGGTCTGGGAGCCTGCGTCTTTGGGTGCGATGAGCTACAGACCTGCTCGTCTGAGGATTTTGCATACTTCAGTGCAGGCAGCCTGTCTGAGCTTGGTTCTTGTATAATACCAATAGCAGAGTGTGGGGGAACCTAGAGACCATGGTGCAAAGGCATGGTCTGTGAGGGCTCACATACAAAAAAACCCGGAGGCTCTTGGTCTGACATAGGTTGTGTTTGGGACCTTTGGAGGCATGCTGGCAAACCTTAGATGGGTGTATATATGCATCTGTTCTCCAAAGTGATAGAGGACAAGGTGTTTCTGGCATGGCCTGACTGGGCTAGTTTCTGCTGAAGAGGCTATTTCTGATGAGGCTTTGTCAGTGAAGACAGGGCTTTCATGGACCTGAGTCCTTAAAGGATTGTGACAGTCCTCCAAATCTCCACTGAGCTCTCGTTCTGCTTGTGCGCTCTCTTTCCACACAGTGAGGACAGAGTCTGGTCCTGCACGGGACTGGGCTCCTCTGTAGGCCAAGCTCTGCTCTGGGAAATGAGGAGACCATGGCTTACAATCTTTGCCTGATGTGCACCTGCAAAATCAGGCACCCCACAAACAGCAACCACGCAGTATATTTTCTAATTTCTGATTAAGTCCCCTCTGTGAGAAGGCTCAAACCCACATCTCCCAGCGTGACACCCTTGTTGCCAGTGTGGAGGTCAGCCTGGAAGGAGAGGGTTCACTACCCCAACATGTGAGCACAGTGCCGTGACGTGGGAGAGGACTTCATGCGACCAGACAGTGAGTGGGACAGCTGTGTGCTGGTGGACGCCTGTGCCTCTGGGCTTTCCGTCACAGGCTGCTGCTTCTTGTGCTAGGACCAATGCTGCTTCCTCTGCCTCTTCACACGAGCAGGCCACCACTGGGATATGGCCACGCTCTTGCCTTTGTAAAAGAAAATAATGCCATCCTTGCATCTGTTTTGTCTTCTCACTTTGATTTCAAAAGAAAAGGCAAATCTCTCTCAGTTTGTGATGAGGAGTGAAGGTGCTAGGAGTGGCTGGAGATTCCTGCCTCACACCGTGGAACACTTCCCAAAGGAATTGTGGGTTCCTGTCCCGAGAATTTCCTTACTTGCCAGCTATGGCATGTACCCCATAGCACTTTAAAAGGCTCCAAGCTTACTACATCAGCTACAGCAGGCAGCATGCTGACAAGGACTCTAAACCTCTCTAGGGTTCTGGATGCTGCTCTGCGAGGAAAGTGCGTGACTGTTGTTGTCATGCATGAGTTTTTTAGATCCTTAAAAGTTTTAAATTCGACCTGTACCCAAAGCCGTAGCTGGACACTTTTTTTTTTTTAATGCATTAAACAGAGGATAGTCATAAGCCCTTGCAGCTTTATTCTGGTCTTCCATATATTAGTTTGGACTACAGTGCCTCACTCATCTATTGGCACAACTTGAGAGACAGTACCCATGGCAGCCATTTTTGTCTCGTTATAGCAATTCCTTGGCTGTATTCTGCCCTCAACCTCTTCAGCAATCCCTGGGCTGCATACATCTATTTTTAAGACACCATACTGGCAACAGGTAAAGGTTATAGAAGGAAAGGCAATACTGCCCATGTTTCCTAGGTCAGTTTCCAGTGTTCTGGTTTTGCCTGGAGGCTGACATTTTCTAGTTAGCATTTTTCACATTGTGAGCTGGATTTCTCTTTCTGTCCGTAACACGTAAGGACGTGTTTGAACGGCATTCCCATGTTGCCAGCAGTGAGGCGGGCCATTCGGCAGCTCCCTCCACAGTCCCTCTCTGAGGTGGGCATGATGGTGGGCTCGCCACAGCACCAGCCCCTGGCCCCTGGCCCCTGAACCCCGCTGCAGCCCAGGGCTGCTGCCCATGGCCCTGCCCAAGGGCTGAGCTGTGGCATTTGGCGAAAGGTCGCTGGCTCTGATTTCAGTCGGGCCATCTGAGCGACTAAAATTTCAAATCATTTAGTGGAGGTGTCACCTTTAAGGCACAGGGCTAGCCTATGTGCCAGTGGAAGTGTGAATCATCCCTGAGAGCTCTTGTGTAATCTTTATATTAGAGGGCATATCTCCCACAGATCTGCCAAACCGAGATGTTTATTGTTTTAACCTTTCTATGCTGTTCCAACCCATTTTACTGAGCGGTTCTCAGCCTTATAAAGAATCATCATATATTTTGGAAACAATCTGATTTCTCTCAAACACACCACACACCCACCCCACCCCACCCCCAGTTAAATGGCAATTATTTATATAGCTTGATCATTCAGTTTAACCATTCAGGTTTTTATCGTTCAGTGGGACCACAATATTTATCAAAAAAGGGTTAAGTTTTCATGCAACCCAGTCTTGTGCCTTTATCCAGGTTTTATTCTTTTATTTCTCTTCTTGCTCCACTGTTGGCTGCAATATTTCTGGAAAGTTTGGGCGTAGAGTCTGTGTTCTTTAAATATTACTGTAAGTTAAGTTCTTACTGAAGGAGTGTTAATTGAGCAGCAGCTCAAAGCATTGTGCGTTATACATACTAGAAAGTATCTAGTACCTATAAAAGGATTTGGTGATTTTTCAGTTAAAAAAAAAAAAAGGAAGAGGTAAATAATGGACTTATTAGCTCTGAGAACAGCCTTTGAACCACGAACTACAAAACAAAGTGTCTGTTAGAAGATGTTCTGACCTTTGTCTTTTTGACCTGTGTAAAAGATCACTTGGAATCAACAGTAAAGAAGATCTGCATGTGATGTTTTGACAAATGTTAGAAGCCATAGGCCAACTCCCACCCCTTTTCTTATTCACCAAATTGATTGGGTATCCCGACGCTATTCTATCTACACTGCAGAGAGATTTTGCGTTAAAAGCATTTTAGTACTGGTCAGGCTGTGAGAACTGCCATGATGATGAAGTAATGTGGAGAATGTAATGGCTGTACTTTAAACCAGAAGATCTGTTTGCCTGCATAATGTGAAACCTGTCCCCTTCTTTTGCTAATAGCAGCATGTGCTATCCCAGAGCTCCCTAAATAGGTTGTGTTTTGGTTTTGCATAAAGTCCGTTCAAAGAAAGAAAGTCTCCTAACCCGGCAAAAAGTGCTCTGGAATATTCATCCTGTGATGTGAATGGTATTGTATACTCTTGACTAGATTACAGTGGTAGAAAAGAGAAAAAGAAATCTTCAAGATCACTTTCTTCTTCTGCCATTGCCTTAGAAGATGTAGTGCAAAATTTGCCTGTTGCTCCACCTGAGGAGCTCTGCTTGCCAGTCCTTCCTCCTCCTTACAATGAGACTTGAAGAACATCCCCAAAGCTAGGTACATGGGAGGCAGGCAGAACAGAACTGTGTCTTTCTGCTTGTTGCTAGCGTTCAGTACTGTCAGTCTCTGTGACCTTTGCTTGAGGCTCATTTCAAAGCAGAAAACCTCAGTGTTCAAATCCTTTCACAACTCTCCAAAGTTTGTATTGTTTATAGGTGAACAGATACTTTTGGGAAAATCCAGAGAAATGCCGAGGATTACAAAAGGAATGCAAAGGGAAATAAAAACTCTTTGCCTACAGCTGCAATTCCTATCAACAAAAACAAAGCCAGGTGTGTATTTTGTTACTGGATTTTGTTTCTGTCTCCCTAGCAGATTTTAGTGCAGTAATTTGGGTTAAATGAATGATAACAATGAAACTCAATAAAACTTCTCTTCTTTAACTCCAGATTTTCATGTTTTGCTTGTCGGCTTTCCAGATCTTCTGCTTAATAAAAAAAGAGTGCTAATAAAAAGTAAAATGAAGGCTACAATGTATAATTGTTCTTACTGCCTTATGTGAGTGGGAAGACAGTGGTGTAACTAAAATCCACAAATCCAGTGCTCCAGATAACATGTACCTAGTTCACTGACATTTCTGCCTACCTTCACATTAGCATCATATGATCCAGGTATATTGCTTGTAAGGAGTCACCGGCAGTACAATTGCAAATTTGGGCATACCTATATTTACATGGTGCACTGCAATAACAAAGCCAACGCAGAATTTCATTTTGTGAGTTATGACACAGACTTGCTTAAATCGGATAAGCTTCATTTGTAAATTATTGAAGAGATAATTACTTCACAACCAGTCAAGCCCCAGCTCACCAGTCCTTCTCATTCTTGCAAGCCCTATAATATTACAAGTGGCCCAGACTAGGAATGAAGTCATTAAAACAGGATTGCAGCAAACCAGCCAGTGACATAAAACATCTTTCATAAATACATGTCTAGATGCACCCTGTGCCTCCTGTTGATTCCCCCGGGACGAGCTGTACACCTTCAAAACCCTCCTCTATGTATTTGGCTGAAAGGAGGTGAGCAAGCAGTGACCGAGGCGATATGGGAAGGGACTGTCGCCGTCCGGAGTCAGAGCATGGTGGGTGCTCTGCCACGGGGCACTACAGCATGCGTGGTTACGGACACTCGATGTCTTCATTTCTGGTGCCTTGCAAATGCTGCACTTTGCCTTGGCCACGCCAAGCTCATTGCTGAGCGGCAGCTCCAGGAAAGCAGTTTCCATCTAGGCAGCCAGTGAGAGTTTGCATTATAAGCAGTCTAACGCACAATTAAAATATATTGCTGGATCTGCACATCACTAATTTCGGTGTGTGGGGAGGGCAGCCGAGCAGTGGTTGCTCTGCTGTAAGTCCTTCTGTCTCAGGCTCCTTACACATCTCCTGGAAGAGCTGTGGAGCCAGCCGGGGGTGAGGTTATTCTGAGCACTCAATCACATGGTCTCAGAAACATGTTAATAAACTGACCGGCAACGCAGTCAACAGCTTTGCCTCAAAATAAAACAGCTACCCAGGATCTCAGCGCAGCAAGAAAGTGCCTCGTCCAGCCGAGAAGACAGGAACTCTAGTACCCAGCAAAAATGTCTGACAAAAGCCCCTTTGAAACGGATATGCTGACGCTCACGCGATTCGTTATGGAGAAGGGACGACGCGTTAAAGGAGCGACAGGGGAGCTGACACAGCTGCTCAACTCCATGCTGACTGCCATAAAGGCCATTTCCTCTGCAGTCAGAAAGGCAGGCCTTGCCCACATGTGAGTTCGACCTAGCGATGCGGGGAGGAAGAGGAGGGAGAGACAGCTGCTTGCACAGCAAGGCTGGGGAGTGGGCAGGGATTCATAAATGCATTGGAAGTGTCTTTCTTCTAAGACAAGTGACTGTAGGCATGAGGCCAGAGCCTGGATTATCAAGAGTGGGAAGTGGGAGATCTCTCTTTCTGAAGCATTGTAATACTGGGTGTAAGACAGACATTTAGACTAACTGCTGTTCTGTACTATTTTACTCTAAAAACAGAAGTTAGAACTTCAATGCACGGCTTGTCTGATTATCCCTTGTAAATATTGATCTATTTCTAAATCTACTGTGAATTTGCAGAATACCACACCATGATATTTTTAATGCAGAATGTCACACCGTGATATTTTATGCTAGTGTCCAAGGTGCTTACCTGTGAAAATTAGGGCTTGGCTTGGGAAGCTGATGTTCTGCTTGACTGAAGTATAGGTAATGGTCAACGCAACAGCCCTGTGAGAAACACCATACGCTGCCATGCATGAGTGCATTTCCCCTTCCTTCCTCAAGCAGTATCAGTGGTACAGGTAGGGAGTTTTAAAAGGCCCTATGTGAAAAACAAACAACAGTTTGTCATCTAGTGGTTTAGCAAATGGACTAAAGAACTGACTTGGCAAAGCCTGGAATAAACCAAGCTGTTCCTCACACAGCCAGGTGAAACAGACATCAGTGCCATTGTTTTAATGGTGATCTATCTGAAACAGTTCAGATAGCTGGAACATACTAATAAAATTGTGCATTTAAAATATACAGGGTTTGTTATGTATTGAAATATAAGCTTCTGTACATGTCTATGTACATATGCATACATGCATAAAAAAGACAGAGAATATATTTGCGTAAGCAAGACAATATCTGTAATTTGTTCTTCCCCCTC
>Ga0065711_1040038_pt1 | contig 17298 bp, 9 predicted proteins | sample Hoacrofraction12_FD_59098 | JGI IMG/M metagenome (GOLD analysis project Ga0065711, IMG submission 59098) | Hoatzin crop microbial communities from Cojedes, Venezuela - Epithelial fraction 12 v2 (version 2) | ecosystem: Host-associated > Birds > Digestive system > Esophagus > Crop | place... | reverse complement strand
CTTCCTCGTCGCATCCCTGCATGCTCTCACCACGTTTCTGTACTCTTCCCAAGTGGCCTGCCCCTCTTTCCACATTCCATGGACCTTTCTCTTCTGCCTGATCTCCACTAAAAGCTCCTTGTGATGATGAGGGGACTGGGGCATCTCCCCTGCGAGGAGAGGCTGAGGGAGCTGGGTTTGTTCAGCCTGAAGAAGAGAAGGATGAGAGGGGACCTAATATATGCTTACAAATATATGAAGGGTGGGTGTCAGGAGGATGGGGCCAAACTCTTTTCAGTGGTGCCCAGCGACAGAACAAGGGGCAATGGGCACAAACTGAAGCATAGGAAGTTCCGTCTGAACGTGAGGAAGAACTTCTTCCCTCTGAGGGTGACGGAGCACTGGAACAGGCTGCCCAGAGAGGTTGTGGAGTTTCCTTCTCTGGAGATATTCAAGACCTGCCTGGACAAGATCCTGTGCAGCCTGCTGTAGGTGACACTGCTTCAGCAGGAGGGTTGGACTAGATGACCCACAGAGGTCCCTTCCAACCCATAGTATTCTGTGATTCTGTGATTTTGTGATTCTGTGATTCTTTTTGTTTTTACAGTTGCCTTACTCCTGGTCCAAATTTGGCACAATATAGAAGAATATGATTATCAACTGTAAATATGATGAACCTTTGTGCCCATATTTTCAGAAGTGTATGTACATTTGTATTCATTGACGTTACCATTGATAGCCTAGGGTTTTAAGATTTGGGTTTGGGGTTTTTTTTAGTAGTAGTTACGCTGAATTTGTTCACAGTAGTTAATTATTTCTTGTAATGGACAATGAAAATTGTGACATCTTGCAGGTAATATCTAGAGGAGGGCTTATTAACCAATGTTTGATTATTTGCTGACAGTATCCTGAGCTGTATGAACAGGAGCAGAGACGGTGGATCACAGGACATTATTACCCACCTTGAGCACTGGCCCTGTGAGGAGAAGCTGGGGGAGCTCAATTTGTTCAGCCTGGAGCAGACAGCTTCACGGGGACCTTACAGCAGCCTCCAGTGCCTATAGGGAGATCATCTAGGAGATGGAGCTGGGCTCACTGAAGTTAGGCAGGGTGGGAAGATGAAAGACAATGAAAATAAATTGAAGCTAGAGAGATTCAACCTGAATATTAGAAAAAATTGCAGTGAAGTTGTGGCACAGGATGCCCAGATATGTTGTGCAGTCTTTGTCCTTGGAGGTTTTCAACCTTGACCCGGTGAAGTCCTGAGCAGCCTGGTTTGGCCTCAGAGCTGACCCAGCTGTGAGCAAGAGGTTGAACCAGAGACCTTCTGAGGTCCCTCCACGCCTGAATCATCCCGTGACCCTGTTCCCACTTTCCAGCTAGGTCACTTGAAATCTTTGTTTGCTTTTTCTGAATTTTGATCTCAGTTGAACTCAGGGATAAGAAGTAGCATGGTAAAGAAATCCTGTAGGGTTGTGCTTAGTTTGTCAGCAATGAGATCAGAACATTATGACAAGGAATGTGATGCTGGAGGAGATTCCTTTAAGCCTCCAGTGCAGTTCTTCACATTCTCACAGGCCACCAGCTGGCAGACCATCCCTCTTTACTTTAGTTTAGAGGAAAGGAGACAAGCACATTAAGCAGTTAGTTTGTTTAAACTATCTCTTGATAGTATTGTACATAGAGGAAGAATTTATCCAGCAAAGCATGAATGTGAAGTAGATGATCCAGGCACTGAAGATCAAGAAAGTACAAGAAGTTATCGTAGAATCATGGAATGGTTTGGGTTGGAAGGGACCTTAAAGATCATCCAGTTTCAACCCCCCTGTCATGGTCAGAGACACCTTCCACCAGTCATGTTGCTCAAAGCCCCATCCAATCTGGCCTTGAACACTTCCAGGGAGGGGGCGTCCACAACATCTCTGGGCAACCTGTTCCAGTGCCTCACCACCCTCATGGTGAAGAATTTCTGTCTTATATCTAATCTAAATCTACCCTCTGTTAGTTTAAAACCATTACCCCTTGTCCGATTGAACAGACCCTTGTAAAAAGTACATTAATAGGATGAGATTTTTTGTAGCTCCTCAGTGCGATTTCAGTGAGGCACACACTAAACCTAGTAAAACCTGGAAGGAAGTAAAATGACCTTAGCTAGATTATATTTGATCCCTGGTAAAAGCAGTAGTTAATGCATCTCTTTCTTTTCTGAGTTGTGTAGGTATAGAAGCATAACTATTGTGGAAATGCCACAAAATTAGGCTCAGAAAGAGACTGCAGAGAAAATTCGGTTTTGTAAAGAGAGGTTTTCTGTGCTTCTATGTATTTCTTTTTCACAGCAACTCTTCCATTTCAAATCAAGCTGTGAAAAATATTTGATTCTCTAACTTTAGTAGTGTCTGTGTTCCTTTGTGTACCCATAAACAAAACATATTCATCAGAATAAGGGCAGTCAGTTTGATTCTGCGTAGCTGTGTAGGAGAGAAAAATGCTTTATCTGTACATTGTTCCTGACTAATTGAGTTTAGGTATATGATGTCAACATTTCATTTAAACCATTGGTTGATTGAAAAGACCTTTACACAGCACAATCAGCATTCTCTAAAGTTGGCGAGTGATTATTTACAGAAGTTTGTTTTGACTGGTAATTGCCTATTTGCATAGTAAAATCATTGTGGTACCTAATTACTAATGAATTTTCTGTATGTTAGAAATGAAAAGATCATAAAACATTTTAAAGACAAATATAATGTGACTTTTGAAAAAAACACACGTTGTGGTAGCTTCAGGCTACCAGAAATTAATAGGTTTTAATGGCAGAGGTACTTTTAATAAATATGCTAGTATATATATATATGCATTAAAAAATTTTGTTGCAATCCTTATTCAGGAAAAATCTCCATTTCTGTTAATGAAATTTTTCCAGAAACAGAATGCAAAGCAAACAAGATGGTCTCAGAGAGAAAGAAAGAACTTGCTTTATAACAACTATTTTGAGTAGGTCTTGCTGGAGTCATTAAAACAGCGGAAAACTGTTTTTAATATTTTATATCTGTTTTTTTCTTTTAAAATGAAAACTCTACCTACAGCAGTCTGCCTTTCTCCAGTATGCCTATAAGCAATACCAGTCCACTGTCCTAAGCCAGTCAGTTTGATCCTGCAGAGCACTGCGGAGAAAAGCAACGTGCACAGAAGCATTTCTGCACTTTGGTGTTTTGCGTGGTTACTTTGGTTTGGGTGCACATTACCACAGTCACATTTCATCCACCAACTTTTCAGCTTCTATTAATGATTTTTTGTCATTTTTCTTTTTTTGTATATAGCAACAGACTATCTGGGAATTATGAATGAATATATGCTAATTAAGACAATAAAAGAGTGTAAAGATACACAGATGTTAATAGGATTTGAAATAAGAGGAAGCTTGAGGCCACTGCTGTAACTAACAGGCCATTTAAAAATTATTAGCATCAGGCCCAGTGGACCAGTGGTAAAGTACAGCTGCCTTTTTAGTACAATATCACAGCTAGTGGCCCCTAGACCCTGAGATTTACTCCAGTGATCACAGCTGTGAACGGCTCTGAACTAATTTTGCTTATTCCTGCAAATGCCAATATAGAAGCTACTAGCCTTACGTAATGCCTGGGGTGATACATACAATATTTTGTTATTTGTAAAGCAATCTTTACAGCAAATTAAGTACATCAGCAAAGACATGTGCTTGCATTATTTACGTCAAGCCGTTAAATGTTTTATTAATTTTCAGTGGTCTTTTTGCAAACGAAGATTGATAGAGAAAGGAAATAGAGTATATTGCTCATTTTGTTGATTGAACCATTCAGTGAAGAACTCTGCTTTGGTCAGCTCTACAGTCTGAAAAGAAAATGGAAAACAAGGGTTTCATTTGAGAAGCTATTATTTGAACAGCAAAAGAAGTTTACATAAGGTGATAGCTATTTTAAATCTCCTGTGATAACCATGATAAAGAAAAATATTTTGTAATGGAAAATTCTGTTTGATGGTCTCGCTTTCCCCCAGACCCCACAGTATGCCTGCCTGTGGTCCATTTGCAGAGATAAGAGGGTACCAGCCAACCAATCTCAGCTCCCTTCTTATCTGTCTTCTTTTCTAAAACCATCACCAGCACATTTCCCAGCTATGTAGAAATCCCAATTATAGATAGTCCATTTCAAAATGCCTTATGGATGAAACCCCATTCCTGCCAAAGATATGAGAGGAGAAAATGAGAGGGCTTGTGCTCCTGTTTTAAATTAGTGAAATTGTGGAAACACGTTTAAGATGGTGCCTGAAAACCTGGCATAGAGAAAGCAGGATTAGCTGAAAACTCAGGAAGAAAAGAAGATAACTGAAAAACGTACTTCTTTTACTTCTTGCTTTTTGTTAGGCAGTTTCCAAGTACAGGAATCATGCTCTCTGCCTAGATAAGTAATTTTTTTGAGAAATGAAGAAAACTCATCACATGTAGAAAGATGTGAAGCGGTGCATAAAACTGATATTAACAACTGTTTTAGGCTTTGACCAGCCTAAAATGGTCTCACTTAAATGGTTCTGAATACATTTTGCCATCTTTCCATTATGCTTTACAGATTATTGTTCTCATTTATAAGCTCACAATCTGACAATGTCATAGGAAGAGAGATGGAAGTGTCATTTTAGTTGTTGTTTCACGAGCAGGAAGGGAACCCAAATATCTGCATCACAGTGTGCCTAAGGAGAACAATGGGCAGGTAGTTTTTGAGATGCAGTTTGATTTCTTTGGGTTTAAGGTTTTAAGCCAGGAGGCTGTACTGCCATCTTTTTGTGTATTGGGAAATACTGTGAAAGAGAACCACGATTGCAAGAAAAATTCTGGCATTACTGTAGTCAACAATAGGTAATGCCAAGTATTCAAAACCCTTACCTACATTCTATAGGCTGCTTTTAGTCTGGTAGCCTTTAGGAGCTCCAGTTTTGGGTTAAGACACCGTTTTGTTAGATGTTTTACAAATACAGAGTTACAAAAGAGATGTTCATTCATAACAGAACTTAGAATGTAATTATTTCATGAGAAGCAATGTTTTGTGGGTGGTAACTATGCTTTATGAGACAACATAAATGTTCTCCTCTCATCAGCTATTAGTCTCTCAGACAATAGCACATTCATTTCCATAAGTATCTCCTGCTCCAAATTGAAATTAAATAAACTCTCCTTGTTAAAATACACATGGAGAAGTACATAAGTAAGACAAATATGTTAGCCACAGTTACAAAGTTATGTACTTTTATTTGTCTTACCTGCCTATTTCTTTTAAAAATGCCTAAGCTAACATTTATCCCATTTTATAGTACAGATTTATATGTGTTTAAAATAAACAGCTATGCGGTTTGTGTTAGAATAAAAGAATCTGTAATCCAGAGAAATAGAAAACATGCATATATATTCTTATGATGTGTACACAGATGTAGTTATGCATGTATTAAACCTTTTCCTGTCTTGTTTTAGCAGAAAAAAAATTATTTAGAAAGCATACTCCATTCATGGCATTTGACACTGAAACCTGCTGTTCATATCAAGCGGCTAGAGCTTGAAGTCATGAAACACAGGGGCATAGCCAGAATGCATCTTGCGCTCAGATCTCATGAAGCTGGTCTTCCATTTAGAAGGCGAATGGCTTTCACTTTAAATAACCTTGGTCAAGTGGTTTGCTTATATTTTATTTTTTGAAAAGTAATTCCTTTTTCTCATTATTTTAATGATTATGTGAGAGATACAGCTATTTATAAATGCCTTTTATACATAAAAATAGCTGAAAGATTCATTTTTCAGAGAAAAAAGAGATAGCTCCTTGACAAAAAAAAAGGGAATACAATGGAAGATGCATTTCTAGTAACCCATGCCAAGCATTTGCTTTTAAAACTACCCAACTGTATTGTGGTTGGTTCCCACCGGCAAAATCATGGGAAGCTAAGAAGCAGCTCTTTCTTAAAATTAATAGAGAAGAAACTGCAAGGCGCACAGGGGAAAAAGGGAGCAAGGGAAGAAGAGAGACAGCTCAGGGTTGCTCAAACTTTGGACTTTTGGCCCTCCACAGACAGTAATTCCCTAATGTGATTTTGACATGATATATCCGTAGTAAGCAGAATCTATATCTGAAAAATCCCATAGCTGCATTATCTGGGGAGAATAGGCAAGCTGCAAGACGCTGAAAAAATAAGTGCAGTGAGATGGTCAAAACAGCAGGGCAACGTAAAGGAACAAGTACAAGCAATGAAAACACGTTATGTTTGAGATGTTGTTGTGAGATGTCTTAAGTAACCATAGTCACCCAAACAGGCTAAGACCCAAATTTCTGCGAAGAGCAGGAGAGAAAATATCTTGGTATGGTTTTGTTTTTGTGAAGTTAAGAGTAATAACACCTAGGATGAGAAAATTGAGGTGGGAGTTAGAGTGAAAATTTACCAGCTCCTTACCTTTCACTTAGGCTGTATCTATCTCTCCAGGTACCCTTTGCCAGTTCATCAGCTCACGGCTAAGAAAAACAGTAAAAACAATGAGATCACACGATTTGTGGGGTAATTCTAGGCTATCAGAAGCACCTAAGTGTTCTGGAAAAGCCATCATTAGCAATGGTGATGTATGAGAAGAAACAACCCAAACAACCAAAAAGTACATTTCAGATGTACATGACAAAGTACAGATTTCACATTATTTTAAAAATGCGTTTGCTCATCAGAACACACTTGCACTGTAACATAGAAGAAAAATCATGGAACCATGGAAATCTCTTCTCCACTGAAAATAAAACCAAGGTCCTCAAACGTGAGAAGACTAATAGAACAATTGGCGTTTCATATACCTTGATCCCTGAGATGATAACTCAGAAACTACCCCCTGATTGGGGAAGGGCTTCAGCAGAGGCCTGTGCACTTTGTCAGCAGCTGTTGTTCTGTCAATATATAGTCACAGACTGCAGAAGGCAGCAGCAGAATTTTGTTTCTAGATCCTGAGAGGACTTTTTTCTCTCTAACCAAGTTGTATATAATGTCATGATGTGATATGGTGTTCCATTTATCAGACGGTAATTCTAGTTTCAAATTCTGCCTCGTGCCATGGAAGGAAAGGACAGGAAAGGAGAGGGGAGGAGAGGACAAGCAACAGATTTTACCAAAAGTGTTCAGAAACTCTGCTTATGGAAGTCCCAATTGTGACCACGAAATGCCTGATTTTTTTTTTTTCAAGTTGGGTTTTGTGTAATGAGATAATAGCTCTTATTAACCCATGGGAAATTGGGAAAAACAGATGAGATTTTCATCATATGCATCATCTTGACATTAACATTGTTTTAAAAAGATAGAAACCACGTTTGCTGCCATCTTTAAAAGATGCTTAGATGTAAGAGTGGCTAAGGAAGCAATGTTGTATTTAATATTAATTTAGTCAACGTCATGTGGTTAATATGTCTGTTAATCTTACTGAAGCCAAAAGGATCCATGGCTTCATTCGTTCTAAATGGTAAATGGAAAAGTAAGAAGTATTATTTAAGATTATATCCTTGTGCAACAGCATGAATCAAAATAAGCAATGATTTAAGTCGCTAGTGATGGGACCTTTCATGCTGAGAAATCTGCTACTGAGGGAAGAAAGTAGCAAAAATCCCAGCCTTGCCCCTGCCAGCATTCAAAAGCCTGGACTGGACAGAGTGCAACTTCAGTGAGCAACCCACACTGGCTGGAAGATTAACGGGGAAGAAGAAGAAATTGGGAGACAGACTCACCAGTGATAGAAAAATAGAGTTCCAGCAATGGATCAAAAGGCATCAGTCCCCTCATGACAGGCTTTAATTCTAAAAATTAAACTACAAACCAGACAAACAATCCCATCTCCATTCAAGTTTGAATGAAAACCACCTAAGGACCTTCATCTTAATACAGGACCAAGTTAGTCACATCTTTCATGATCTTCTACCTTCTGTTTCTTCCTTTCCCCAGATGTTCCAGAGATCTGGGGAGATATTTCCTAAGTCAGAGGGAGCAGTTAGATTACTAGTCGCCTTTTGAAGTCACATGAAAATTTAGTACCTAACTTCCCCGATACTTCAAAAAAATACTTTACTCGAGCTTCCTCAAATTACAGCAGAGTTCATGTTTTGTTTCAGTTCCGTTAAATTAGAACAGTAGGTTTGACAGAAAGAAGTACCATTGGTTCAAAGTGCGAGGTATAAATGATGATAATGCATCCATCAAAACAATTTAGGTCAGGAGCCATACTGTATGGCTCCACCTCTCATGTCTCCTGTGAAATTCAGTTAATTCCCGTCAATGACAGTTTTGCGGGCAGGACTACTGCAAAATTAACATGTATTTCTCCAAAAGGAAGGAAAAAAAATTGTTGCTATTTTTTTCTGAAAACTAAAAATAGTTCTTCTTTTTATAAGAAAAATCTGTGATTATGTAGCTATGTATAAGAAGCTATTTTTATGTAATCAACTGCACATTTTGTAAGATACCCTCCCATTTAAAATTGTACACTTTTTTTCAGTTCTTTTTCTTCTAGAAAGAGAAATGTCTGTTTAAAAAGTGCCTATTTTCTCCCTTTTCAAGATAAAAAGAAAAAAAGAAAGTTCATGTTGTAGAGAATTGGGCCATCAAAGGATTATTTCCTAACACAGAATTCAGACTTCTCTTTGTTCTGTTTTTTTAAAACGTGATACGGGGCCAGATTTCATAAAATCTTACATTTTGGGGGGAAAAACAAGCTACTTTCTCTACAAAGGAACATTTGGATGAAGTTCAAATTTGAACTGGAAGAAATAATATGTCTTTTAAGGAAATGAATCAATCCAAGAACAGCGAAAAATGTTTAATCACAGAAGCAAAAAATGTTTAATCACAGAAGCAAAAGATGTTAATCACACAGGCAATCTAGATAAGTTATAAAACATGATTTCTCCAGATATTCATCCAACGAGGTTGAGCTTTGCCTCAGCTAGCAAACTGAAGAGGTGATACAATTTTGCAAGAAGATCTCTAAGCACCACAGGAGTTGAAATGTTAACCTCAATTAAGCAACTGGGAGTTTTACCATTGATTCCACAAACTTTTTTTTTACTGTAGGCCAGTCTAATTTCCATGCAGTCTGTTATGCCTCTCTCAACTTCTATCGTGAAGGAGGACAGGGGGAAGAAAAAGCAAAAAAATAAAAAGATAACTGAAGATAACTGTAGACATTTTGTCCTCGAGATAACCTGCCAGCTTCATGGGATCTTTGTACCAAAACCTTCATGTTTAACTTTTTTTAAAAACTTTTTCGAGAAAAGCCTGGCAGTCTCACATGGTGCTGATATTTTTATCAGTTTTTAAAAACAGCCAAAAAAGAACTTCTGTACCAATGTGGATTCTCATTCATATGACTATGAAAGGTAAATGCTGCATGTGGATTCTCTGTGGGAGAGCGTTCAAAGAGAAAGTTTTGGCAGAGTTAGGGAAATGCACATGTACGTGCATTGCCAGACAGCTATAAATACCAGATCCATGGAGTGCACAGGACTGGAGGACAAAGGCACAAAGACCGGATAATTTATTGCAGAGAGAGCTGTAAAGTACTGTTAAAAATGAGAAAAGATTTGTTAGCATTCAGCAAATGTGAAATTCATGAGGGGAGTTCTATCAAAGAGACTAGCAAAGGCACAGCAGAAACAGAAATTTTATAAATAATCCCAGTAGAAAATTTTTTGTCGTTGTGTAAAAATGTTCCATTGGATTTAAATTATTTGGGATTATACATTAATGAAAGTAAAATACTTCAGTGGTGCAGAAGTTTTCGGGTGGAAAGTACTTAAAGATTAAAGCAGTTTTCCTCATAGAAATTTATGAAAAGCCAAACTTCTTTGTGTTCTTCAGCAAGAAATGAGAGTTGTCAGCACTTCTCAGGAAAACAGAGATACATGGTCTGTATCTGAGAAATACCTCAACCCCTGGCTGGGAGGGATATGTGCCCATTGTATGAGAAGGGCAGCTCCGAATCACCTTGAGTCTAGGGATGGACAGGGGAGAAAAACACAGAGATACGTTTCCTGACATGAGATTTTTTTAACAATTTTGAAATGTAGCTATCTAAATGTAAATGCCAAGTCTTTCGTAGTTGCATGGTCTCCTTTTCCAGCCAAGAGACAGATACCTCTGGTGGATGAATCAGTACATTTAATTTATCACCCATCTTAAGCTGGAATGATCTGTCTTCTGAATATCCCTTTTTCTGTTTCAGAGACAGGCAAAAAAAAAAAAAGTTTAAAACCCTAACTTTCAGGTGATAAGAATCAGGTGAGACAGTCCCTTCCACTCTACCTGTGTGCACATACAGAGACACACACGCTCCTTTCACAAATTCTTTTGGGATTGGCTTGGAGGAAACTTTAATCAATGTACCAGTTTGTGTAGAGCAAAACTTGCTCCACATGAGGCATGGAGATGAGTTCAGCAGTTGGATATAAAAGTCAGTCTTCTCTGGTCTCTGTGGCCCTCTCTTTTGTGTTATTTTGTGCATCTCTTTGGGTAATCTTCTGAAGTTAATGTTCTGTAACTTAGTGATCTGGTGTAAGACATCATGCACGAAATACTATATTGCAATGCTCAAATTGATTTGAAAAGAAGAAAATACTGTGCATGTTAATTAAGCTAATTCAATTCCATTTTCCATTCAATAGGCAAGAAATGCACTATCACTTTCTGCTATTGTTTCAGGGATTGACTTAGAGCAGAAATAGTCTTTTAGAGACAATTCACAAAAATTGTTTTTGGAACCTTAATTATTAATTAAAAATGTGGCAAGTTTGTATCTTGCTTTGCAATATGTTCTCACATCTGCAGTTGCACAAACAGAACTGCATTTCCCAAATTACCATTTGATCTAGCATATTAACCCAAGGTTTTCATTGTTCCTAGGAGAGTGTTTTTAAATAAGCTGGCAACTCATTTACAGAATACTAGAAAAGTGGTAGAAGTAACCCATTGCTTTGGGTTAGCTATAAAAGATACTCGTGAGTTTTCTGTACTTCATGGATCCATCTGTTGATGTCCAGATAAATACTCCTGCACACTCTTTAGTACGTGCCTAATTTTATGCATGCAACTAAACACACTGACCTTTAGTACAAGTGCTGATGTGTTTTTAGGGTTCCAGAGTTTACTACAGAATTGCAAAATAAAGGTCCGTTGCATGTAACATTTATGCACATTGAGATAGCACGCAGAAGCCACAGCCGAGACAGCTGGACCATCGCACTAAGCTTTTTACAGATGTCTTATAGGAGACTGGCCTTCCTGTCAAGTGCTTATAGTCCAGAATAGACCAGACAGTTGAAACGTTTAGAAATGAGACATAGGAATGGGATTTGCTCCAGAGTGTGAATTTAGTTTCAGAGGTTCAGTGCCCAGTATACCAGGCTTCTCATTATGCAGTTACGTTATAGGAAGATAAATGTTTGAGAGGAATAAATATTGGAGAGGGTAATGTTTGTAATTAATTTTTTTTTAACCAAAAACTTCTTAATTTACTCTCTTTTTCTTCCCCTCCATCATTAATACTGCATTAAATTGTAGAGCAATAAACTGATTTTAGTTAAAGTAATGATGTGATATTATTTCCAGTTATAATGCTTTAGGCATCATGTTACCCAAAGTGTGATGCATGCCTACTGGATGCAGGGGAAGATAATTCTGTTGCTTGAGGAACTTTGTGATCAAAAGGCAAAGGCCGATGATGATAAAGAGGGTGCGGGGTATATAAACAGAAAATTATTAGGGTTGTGATGCGTGCTTGTTTCATTAGACACAAATAATCTAACCATATAACTTGTGAGAAACTACTTGTTTCCCTTTTCCTCTTTTTTGGATAAATTTAGAAATTTCCTTTTCTATTTGAGACAATTCTTAAGACAGTAGTAAACCGGTCCTAATAGATCTATAATATTTTTCACCAATCCACTTCATGTAACACTGTTTTCTCTTTTATAATCCTATCTGTCATCTTGTATCAGTGATTTAATTCATGAAGGTACCTCATTAAGTTGGTCTCAGTGCTAGGAATTTTTCTTAATGCAACAGCATAATTTAGTATAGAATCAGCAGTCTCAAACATAACCCAGAGGAAGAGCAGATTTGTGTTAAATTTGTACTGGATTTTGGTGCAAGATCATTAAAAACTACATGGGGAGGAATCACTGGTCTTTGTAACTCTAGAGCCCTGACTGGCCTCACATCCTCTTCCAGGAGCTGGTGGTCAGTGGAGTGATCAGGAGGAGGTGGATGAGGGAGTACAAAGGAGAAAGAGTATTGGGATGCTCTGTGCAAAATGGACAGAAATATGTTTTGACATTTTAACAGTTAACTTAAAGCTGTTTTAGAAATACTACTTAATCTCAAGTGTTGGAGCTGTCATGCGTATAAGTTGGTAAATCATTTGACCTTGGGAGACAGGTCGTTATTTAGGTTAAATGATTCTCCCTTCTGTGTTTCATCTCACTTGTAGAGCTTGCGTCTCCATATGGCTAGGCTACTCCTCTTGGAAGGAGTTCTTTAGGTTGGGAAAATTTTCCCAATACGTTTACATCAGTGCTGGCAAATGCAGGTGCATAGCAGTTGAAAAAAATAGCGTATGACTGTGATTTGTGAGGACACAGATTGCTGACAGCATTGCAGGCACACCTGAAGTGACGGTGTTTATGACAGATCAGTGGGCCTGTCAATGTATCTGTAACAGCCAGAGGTGCCAAGGCTTCTCAGGTAGGAGCATAAAACCTAGGGAAAAGCATTTTGAAATGCTCGTTCCAGATCTTGTGTCCTGGAAGACTCAGGGTCTGCGAGTCATGACTCTGAAGCAAGATCTGCCATGTTATTTCTGTGTTAGACTGTGGGCCTTCCAGATTCTTGCCTGTGTGGTACAGGTACCGTATAGGCTGCCAAGAAAACTAATGCTGTTGGCAGACCAGCTGTGCTCTGCTTATCAGACTTCATTTTGTATATATTGTTAGGGTAGTGCTTTATTTATCTCTTGAAGAAATTATGTAACTTTTGCATGTGACCAAATAATAAAACAAGACCAATGTCATGTAAATATATGTACAGGTGTGTGTATGTATGTATGTATGTACATACACATTTCTCACAAACTTTCACTTGACCTCTTCTGTGTCATTTGCATGGTTATGGTTACAGCAGTATTTGGACTCTGACTTCCTCTGTGCCTGTTCAGAGGATTTAAACTATATGGGTGTAACTTCTGGAAATCAGTGAATAAGAAGAAGTTGGGATTTTTGCTTTTTGTTTATCAAGAAAAGATTTGTGTTTAAAGTATGGAACAGTAACAGGGACTTTAGGAAGTCTTTCTCTCACAGAGAAAGAAGACCACATGTGGCCTGACTGTGTGTCTCAGTAAACTCTGCAGCATACAATTCTTGCTGTTTTGGCATTATGATTTCTTTTTTTAACTGAAGGTACTGCAAGTCACCTATTCTTTTAAAGTGATAGTACTATCACATTATTCAAACTACTAGAATAGAACGTACCTGTTTCATATTACACCTACTGCACTAACATGTATCTTGGCTATTTAAGGTGCATTGCAACATCTTCTCTGGAGTCTGACCTCCACATTCATCTGATGTTTGGTGAGACCAATGGCAATGCAAAATTTGCAGGAGAAAGTCATATGTGTAATACTGGAATTTAGTTGTCATCTATGAAGAGATGTCTGGTTTAAAGACAAATTATTATTCTATATATTTCAAAGTGTGCTCATGAAAGTGTTTTTGTCACTGTTTTACATTTATGGGGGAAAAAAACTTGAACAAAATTTTCTTAGACTGTGTTTTACCAAGCATAATTTAGTCATTTTATGATAAGTAAAATGCCTGTAGAAGTGTAAGAAAAATAGATAAAGAATTGGGAAATCCAGGTAGTCATGTTTGCCTGGAGGCATTTTCTGAGAACAGTAGTGAGTCAGAATGCAAATCCTTATGGCTTTGCTGATTTTTGTGGTTGCTGCTGATTGCTGTAAAATTGATTCAGGAGCGTTGCAGCATCTCTGCATATGTTTAAGCCTAATCTCCATAGTGTCACAGTCATTTTTCCTCTCTTTGGGTATTGTACTGTGTAAGAAAAAATTGTCATAAACTTCATCTTAGCATTTTTTCACATCAAGGAGCAAAGAAGGGCACTATTCAGTAACTTCCCAGTCTTTGTCTCAAGTGTAGCAGCACAAGTTTTCTTGAATTAGTTATTTCAGGACTTTAATGATAGTCAGATAATATTTCGTTGCATTTGGATCTAGGCTGTGGCAAGGATAGTTTGCTTTGAAGATGCAAAGAATTATTATTCTGTTATTTTTAGTTAAAAGTATATTAGGGTCATATCAGGTTATTTAATGAAGTTTCAAGTTTGACTTTTTTCTCTCTCTTTATTTTTCTTTATCCTGAGAATGAGTTTGAGCTTGAACTCCACTAAATGTACAATTTCACATCTTGACATTGATTTCTCGAATTTTTCACCATGTAGAATCCTAGTGTATGGATCGCGTGTTATGAAGAGCACCCTTTGCCCATGTAAAACTGCAAAGGAGTAAGGCAATGCAGGGCCTAAAGAAGGGTTTTCTCTAAACAGAAAACACATTAAGTAACTATGACTTACGTACACAAGGTTTACATTCAACTGTTTTTCAGTTGGCAAAGTTAACTGGACTGTGCTTAAAAATAGAGGAGGCCTGCCATTTCCTCACTGAAACACTTGTAAAACACTGAGAAATCCCTTTGCAGGGGAGAGTAACAGACAGGATGTGACTCCAGAACTGAATGAATGATTATATAAGAAAGATATAAGAAACAAGTGTTTCAAAAGGGTTATTAGTAAGAAAGATTGTGTTGAAGAAATTAGGAGGTATAGAGGATATTTGTTGCAGAAATGAGAGCCAAAGTTAGGGCTGCCAGTGAAAACTGAAACTTGCAAAGGATATTAAAGCAACAGTAGAAGGTCATTTACATCTTTAAATATAAAGACAGGAAACAGGAAAATAGTTGAAGCTGTAATATATTGATGATATGGAGCAGAAACCCAGGAAAATCTGGTTAGAGGCGTAAAACTAAGATACTTCACGCTGATTTTCACTCAAGGAGGACATTGACCTTAAAAGAGGCGTGGTGGCTAATGGGAATAGGTAAATCGCCTCTTTGTTCTGTGGTCCTTAAAGAATTGGTTTACTGAAGGGCAGATGTGATAACAAGTGCTCCTTAGTAGAGCTGTAAATGAGTGTGATGTGTATGATCAGTGAATAGGAAATAGAATACCTACTTTAAAAGGGGAACATAGAATCTGGCAGCCATGGACCTAGCTTAACATCAATGGACTGTAAAGTTATAAAATCGATTTTGATGGAAAGATAGCTTTAAAATATGGCTATAGACAGAAAATGGCATAAAATGCAACCAGAAGTTATGAAGGTAGAAATTATGGGATTAATCCATATCTTCCAGTTGCCAAAAGAATGAAGTAATATAGACATGCTCCTAAGAAAAACAATTTATGAAAATAGAGGCAAACAGGAGAGTTAAAAGGTGGGCATGAAACTAAGGGGAACATGGCAACAAGTGCTGGCAGAAGAGGAGGTACCAGGCTGGAGAAGCACAGCTGTAGGAGGAAGATACTAAGAGGCTGATTTTACGGTAGACACAGAGATAAAAAGTCAGAGTTCCCTGATGGAATTTGCTGGTGAGGCAGATACAGACATGGATAGAAGTTCAGAGTAGGCTAAGAATGTAACTATGGAAGTAAATAATTTTGAGGAGTACAGTAATAGATGTGACATAATGGAAAATAAATGAGTGACTAACAAAAATATTATACTATAAGCAGAAACTCATAATTTGGAAATGGCTCAGAAGGAACAAGGAGCAGAATTTTGATCCCAAGGTGATCATAAGCTGTCACTGAGGTGCAGATTTAGAAAAACATGATGTGATCTTAGGATATGTGAGCAGAAGTATTTTACAGTCGAAATGGGAAAGTAAAGTAAAAAGAAGCAGAAAGCATTGAACTGAAATTCTAAACATGTTGGTCATCTGTGTTCGGGAAAGATGAGACAAAACTGGGAAAGCACAGAGTAACAGTTTTTAGGATGATTAGTGAAATGGCAAGTCAGTGATTTGATGGGTCTAGGAGAATGTATGTGTGTGGTCCAGCAAAGAAAACACTAAGAGGGTTTTTAAGAGCTGTGTATCAACATGTTGAAGGGGAACTCAGGGGAAGGAAGAAAGCTTTTAAAAAGTCTCCATTTATGTATAACCTGGCTGTGAAAAACCTTAGGTTGAAGCTGTAACAGTGGGGCAGCACATAAAATCACAGAACTGCCCTAAAGCCACTTTTCCAGTTCTGGCATCAGAACTGGATAAATCACTCAAGTCTAAGGAGAAAAATGCACAATTGGTTTTTTTTTTTCTCTTTCTTTAGTAAATGTAATATGAAAGAACTAAAGCTGAACTGGTTTGAATCAACCCAAATTTGCTAAGTGTGTACACTGTACCCTGACTGTGCTGCTCTCACGGGATGTGTGTGACCTCCAGGCTAGAAGAGAGGAGATCATCATATAGTTAAAAGGCTGTGACTTAGGTTTTCCTATGTTTAAGCTACTTGTAAGAATGGACTGTAAGGAGGAAGGATCTGGAACAGGAGAGCATAGGATGTACACACTTAGGACAAAATGGGTACAATGATCTGATCCCCTTACTGACTGTTCCTTTCCCCATTTTCTGTGAGTCTGGGATAGGTAACGCTACTAATGATAACACAGTTTCTAAGAAGTTGCTTTGTCCTTAAAAAAAAATGGGATGTTTTTCATTGGGTACTTTATGAATTGCTAGAAGGGCAGTACTTTCTCAAGGAAATACCCTTGTGCCTGCTTTTCTGTGCATAGATCAGTAAAGCCCTTATCCAGTCTCCTGAAATCAATAGAAGTCTTTCTCTGTGTTTTGAATGAGTCCAAGAGCAAATTAAAACTCAGAATATATATTCAGGTCATTTGTTTTCTGGTTTTGAGGTTGATACAGAGTAAAAATAAAAGGTTTGCGGGAAAAGTCTGTTCACAGAATCACACAGAATCACAGAATGTTCGGGGTTGGAAGGGACCTCTGTGGGTCATCTAGTCCAACCCTCCTGCCGAAGTAGGGTCACCTACAGCAGACTGCACAGGACCTTGTCCAGGCAGGTCTTGAATATCTCCAGAGAAGGAGACTCCACAACCTCCCTGGGCAGCCTGTTCCAGTGCTCCGTCACCCTCAG
>Ga0065711_1007117_pt1 | contig 17298 bp, 18 predicted proteins | sample Hoacrofraction12_FD_59098 | JGI IMG/M metagenome (GOLD analysis project Ga0065711, IMG submission 59098) | Hoatzin crop microbial communities from Cojedes, Venezuela - Epithelial fraction 12 v2 (version 2) | ecosystem: Host-associated > Birds > Digestive system > Esophagus > Crop | place... | reverse complement strand
AGAAAAACTTTGGAAAATGAGGGGGGGGGCTGCCTCCGGAAAACGTGAAGGCGTCGCAAAATCGCGGGCTGCTGCCAAAACCAGAAAAGTTTTGGAAAACTGGGTGGGGGCTATCTCCAAAAGTAAAGGAGTTTTGGAAAGTTGGGGGCTGTCTCCAGAAATAGAAAAGTTTGGCAAAATGTGGGGCTGCCTTGGAAGACAGAAGAACTTCACAAAATTGGAGGCTGCCTCCAAAAATAGAGAGGTTTGGCAGAATCGTGGACCTCCTCCAGAAATCCAGAAGTTTTGCGGAACTGGGGGCTGCCACCAAAAAAAGGAAAGCTTTGCAAAATGAGGGGCTGTTGCCAAAAAGGAAAAGTGATTTTGCAGAATCGGGGGCTGTCTCCCGAAAAGAAAAAGTTTTGCGAAATTGAGGGTGAATTCCAGAAATACAAAAAGCTGCGCAAAATTGGTGGCCACCTCCGGAAGCAGAAAATCTTTGCAAAATTGGTGTCGAAGGTGCAGAAAAGCAACCTGAACCTTAAAAGGAGAGAGGAAGCGTGTGTGATTTTTTTGGCTTGTGCAGCCTCTTCCTCAGCTCGGGAGCGTTTGGAGGGGGGTGAGGGTGCGAAGGGGAAGGGAAACTGCAGCTCAAGGGGGTGAAGGCAAGGCCAGCACAGAAACGGGGAGAAGTTTGGGGTGATACAGCGGGTATCGAAATAATTTGGATCCGTAGGAAGCCGGGCATCGGTAGTTCTGCTTGTGGGCCAGCTTATTTTTCTGATCAGAATAATAAATACAGATAAAAAAATTCCTTTTCCTGCAGAGAAGCGGCAGCCAAGACTCCGGGAAACATTTCCAGCAAAAGACCCAGGGCATTGCTTTTGGTTTCAACATTTGATTTAGATTTCGTTGCAGCACGGAGCTTATTTATCTGATGCCCTTTGAGCCGATGGAGGCGTTTGCTGAGCTCTCTGCGGTGCTGGGGATGCTGATTGCAGCCTGGAAACTTTGGAAAAGGTTTAAAATGGGGAGATAATTGATTTTTGAGGAGGAAAAATTGCTGCTGTGAAGTAAAAGAGCCGGTGAAGTCGTAGTGGGAGCTGCTGCGTGTTGTGGCCCTTCACTTCTTCGTCCACCTGGGCGAAGGCTTCATCCTGCTGCTGTTTTGGGAGAGACCAGACTGAAGCCACCTCGTTAGCGGGAATCTTGCAATTAGTGCTGAGAAGCGGAGGGAGATCAATTTGTTTTGGTGGCTTGTGTGATAGCGGTACTCACCTGGGGTCACGTATGAGGATATCCAATATTCCCCAGGAAAAGGGCCGCTTCTGCTTGCGTAACACAATGGAAACATCCGTTACGATGCCGGTTCGGTTCTTTGGGTGATTTATCCGGCACGTTTTCTCCTGCCTAAACGCAGCTTTGCGCCGTCGTTCCGCTAAGCACCCCTTCAAACTGGTTTCCCTTTCAAAACACAGTGGGGTTTTTTTTTGAATCCAAAACATCTCGTTGACATTTAGATTGTTGAATCAATCCAAAATAAAGCATCGGACGAGCTTTGGGGGTGTTTCCCAAACAGTAAGAAGCACAAGTGCAGCTGTAATTAAAGACTTTACTGGTTCTCGAGTCAGTGAAGGGCAGAAATAAACCCCGCGGTAGGAGCGGAGGCGATCCTCCTAACGGCTCCGTTCTTTTTCTTCCAGGTTATGGCTCATGGAATACTGGGGCCGCCAACACTCAAGGTGAGTTTTGCGTCTCTCAGAATAGATCCAGGGAATGGCAATTTTAGAATCAAACTGATTTTTCCTTATTTCTAACCAGATTAATGTGAGATAGAAACAGTTTTCCCAGCCTTTCTTCTCCTCTACCTCTTGTTGTGACTTTCTACTTACTTTTCTGTAAAAGCTTCCTCCATGATGCCGTGATACCCTCCAATTCCCAGTGTCATGTACTGGAGGAACCGGGCGCGACCTCGCGTATAATTGAGCAAGCGCTTTGCTGTATCTCTGAGATTTATTAGCGCTGCAAAACGAAGCGTGTCCCGGGGTCTTTGTGAGTTTGGGCTCTCTCCTTTGAACGCCTTTCCAGCCTGAACAGTAAAAGCAGCGAGGCGCTCCTGAAAGCGACGTCACAACGAGCATTGCTGCTTTTGCTGTGGTTTTCCTGCTACCTGAGGGTTTTGGTGGCATCATTTGAGTTGTTTTCAAGTGCAAATGTATGAAAATGTTTCCAAAAATGTATATAAAAAGTATATATTATTGATTTCATTTTCATAATTAGAGCTCTTGGAAGTCCCAGCTTCTTTCTTTCCCATTCTGTGCAAAAGGATCCGTCATTTTTACCAGCAATTAAGCTGAATTACATCTATTTAGTCTCTGAACTTTTAACTTTGTTGTTTTTGAAGCTGAAACTCTCTTCTCTGTCCCTTTCAGGTACATACGGGACGAACGCGACGAGTTGGCAAGGTACGTGCTGCAAAACCCTCCTCAGGGGTGCCCTGCTCAGTCTCTCGAGTCGGCTGCGGCGAGCGGAGCTGTTTTCCAGCTCGTGAAGTGCCTCTGTTGGAAGCCGGTGTGACGCACGCAAGGCCGTGCTCTTAAACCACGCCTCCTCACCGATTCGTTTATTTATTTGTACCTTTTACCTTTTTTTTTTCTTGCCAGGGGAGCAGCTCTGTCCTGATGATTCCTTAAAACAGAATAATTACCTCCTGGATGAGAAAAGTTTATTTATTTTACCTCTTTGGTTCTGGTTTGATCTGGGACAGCCATGTGTGTGGATTAATAAATTGATTTTACTGAGGTTATATAATTTTTTTTTCTCAAAACCCAAGGTTTGCCCTTGTAATTCTGGCAGCTTGGTGGCACACAAATGCAGTTCTCCACATGCAGGCTGGCACTTCCCTTATAAACCGTGATTTGCTTTAGCTAATAAACTTTTCCTCTCGGAGCAGTTAGTTAATTAGCCTTGATTTGGATCGTATGGCTGTTGTAAGCTGGCCGTAACGCATTCCCAAGAAAAAGCCTGAGATTCTTTTGTAGAGTATTATTTCTCACAATATAAAATTGAATGCTGCGCATTGGGATGCGGATTCAAAGCTCCCAGCTCAAGCCGTTGGTGAAAACAAGGGGTTTTTTTCTTCTATTATTTCTCTTTTTTTGTAAAGCCTGGACGCCACCATGAAGTACTCGCGCCCCGTTGTGCTGGGCATTGTGCCGATGCAGAGCAGAAAGGCTGTTCCTGCTCCGGAGAGCTGATAATCTCAATAAAAACAGAAGTCACGGGCAGATGGGGGAATACAAAGACACAGCGAGGCCGTGCCGGTCAGCACAGCCAGCAGCGGCACGCCGGCAGTCCGAGCGATGTCAATTCTATCGCAGACGTCACGGAAAAGGAGAATTAAGAGGGATTATTATGGCGGTTGCTTTACGAGAGCCTCAGAACTGACAGAGCGAAGGGTTTGGCGGGTCGGGAGCAGCGAGAGGAAGCTCGCTGCGGGGCTCGTGGTACGTGTCGCTGCCGGAGCGACACCGGGTTCATGCTGGGGCCGGAGAGCTGCGACGAAGATGGCCGGGAGCACATGCGCATCCCTCTGTCCGAATCTCGGGATCGCCGGAAGCGTCGGGAGCTTCACAAGCGTGGCCGCAGTGGTTTTTCCACCGCGCTGTGGTGTCTTGCCGCAAGGCGCTCTTTGAATACGACTCCCTGATTTGAATTTCTGATTAATTTATTTCATCGTGGCCCTTTTTGGCTGGGCATGGGGCCATGTGCCCGGCAGCGCGTCCGCTTTTGGTTTTCTTGTGTCATTTTGTGTGCAAAGTAGACGGCTTGGGGTCTGGTTCAGAAATTGTGAGTATAACCGGTGGCGCTCTGTTTCTGCAGTTAAAATCGCCCACAGGAGGAAGGTCCTTACGATTTTAGGGTTGGGGAACAAGGATCTTTGATATTTCTCACTTTAAGAAACCAGATTTCTTTTAAAGGAGGTAAAAGCCAGCTGCAGACTCGCCTGGTAGGGTCCACCCGCATCTAAACTCTTCCTCCAAGTACCTGTGTCTTCATAATACCGTATTAATATCGGTTTTTATTTCCCTTCCCATCCAGGCTATGAAGGCTACGACTATTACAACACCCAAACCACCGGCGCTAATACAGCGGCCACGTACAACTACGCCGCTGGCACCTCCAGCAGCTGGGAAACCCCCAAACCGTCGGACATGAGCATGAACGCCGACGTCAACGCCGCCATGCCCGGCGCCTCGTACGGCGCCGAGTCTTCGGCGAACGAGAACTCGGATTCCATCATCGCCAAAATCAACCAGCGTTTGGATATGCTGTCGAAGGAGGGCAGCGGCGGGACAGGGGAGGGGATGGAAGACCAGGAGAGGTGACTGTTCCACATAACGGCTTTTAATCAGTATAAGTTGAGATTAAGCTTTTCTAATTGCATAGGCACGATCCAGCGTTTGTTCCCTGGAAAACAGGTTTAATTACTTATTTTTTACCTGTCCTCATATGCATGTACACGCATACACATACGTATTTTTTATATATAGATTTGAAACATACCAAACTTGCTGTACACATCAAGCGTTTAAAGCGACTACTGGTGTCGGTGAATTCCTAGATTTTACAGACTTTTATTTCTAGTTTTTAGGTTTTTTAATTTTTTTTTCCCCTCTGCGTCTTTTTTTCTTCACAGCTGCCCAGTAATTATGTTGGTTTTATCTCCTGCTGGGTTAAATTGTGCCAGTCTGGAGAGTTGTTTCGTATCTGTGCGTATTTTGCTGCTGAAATATCATACGGATCTTGGCAAGAGTTAGTGAACAAATGAAGTTTTGCCTCTTTTTTTTTTGCCGTTTGACGCTCGCTGCTGTGCTCAGACGAGATGCTGAGGGGTTTATCTGCATTAATTCACACCCGGAGGCGCAGCTACGAGACAGCGAGAAGCAGCTTTTACCTTGGGAAGCTTTGGGGGTCTGCTTTTCCACTGGTAAAAAGTAAATCAGAGTAGTTTAGTTCTATAAAGTTAGTGAAGTTGGACATCTCTGAGGAATTTCTGTTCAGATGCTTGTGCAATAAACCACGGTTCTTGCATATTTATCTATTTTCCCTGGAACTTAGGAAAAGGAGATGTGGGATACAGAAAGTTTAAGGGTTTAAAAACGGTTTTATTTGGTTTTCCTGGCCAAAACCACTTGGATTGGGATAAAAACGGGTGCCAACACCTGTAGGGTGTGTGGGAACGTTACGCTGGCTGCTGACTGTCGTCTCCTCCCGCGCAGCTCGTTCAGATTTGAGTCTTTCGATTCGTACGACTCGAGATCTTCGATGAACGACCGCGACATGTACCGATCCGGCTACGACTACGGAGACGTCGGAACCGATCGGAACGATTCATTCGGGAGCCAGTTCGACAACCGCAGGGATCAGTCTCGTAACCGAGGAAACAGCTACGGCCTGACGCGAGGCCGGGGTCAAAACCGCGTTCAAAACCGAGGACGTATGAACACTTTCAACCGCACCGACCACTTCATGCCCTCCTCCAGCTCCGAGCGCCTCTCGGCTCGTTGGAATGAGTTGAACTACATGGGTGGGCGTGGGATGGGGGGTGCTGGATCCAACAGGCTCCCTTCCCTCTTTTCCCAAGCCCTCGTTCCCGATTATGGTGACTACGGCGACTACGGAGATTACGGTGACTACGGCGACTATGGCGACTATGGAGATTACAGCGACTACGGAGATTATGGTGACTACGGCGACTATGACTATGGCATGATGGGGATGTCGGGCATGGGAGTGGGACGGTATGGGAATGTGCCGTACGGAATGGGGAGGCAACGAAACAGAGACAGGATGGGTACGGTGCCCTGGCACATGAACACGTTCACGGTAAGTCGTCACGGTCGGTTTTTTTTTTCCTTGTCGAGATTGCTTTTTGCTTGCCTCGGTGGGTAGGGAGTGCTTTGGAGAAGCACGCCTCTTAATTCACAGTGCTTCCACCGCAGAATAATTTAAATCTTCCTGTCACCGAGCTTGCACATACTCATTTCCACGTAAAATAGAGCCTCGGAATGCTTACCCCATCCCAAACCCGCTCTAGGGGTGCTAACCCAGCTATAAAACCCTTTTATAGCCAAATACAAGCCTGCAGGGTCACAAGAATTTAAACTTTTTTAGGAGATGCAGCAGATGGGTGGAATACTTTGATTTTTAAGCTTTTTTTGGTGCCTTGAGTTGATTGGTAACGACTGATTTCTTCCTGCTTTAGCCCAAAAGAAGAGGTTTCCGAAACCGTTCCGGAGGGCGATCGGACGGTGAGGGAGGAGGACGCAAACGAAAACAGTCGCAAAGCGGCGATGAGCCGGACAGCAAACAGGTGAAGACCGACAGCGAAGGAGACGACACCGAGAACGGTACGAGCCCGTCTTCACCCCCTAATACCGGCCGTCTTCCCCCATTTTGAAGTGCTTTATCTTTCACCTGACTGATGCTTGTTACACTTCAAAGCTGCTGTATTTTTTCTGGTCGTTAGCGTTGTTGTGATGCTCCTGCAAACGCCCAGGGTTTATGATCTGTGGATTTTGGGGCAAAATTTAATGCCCGAGGTGAGCATCGTGAAAGTAAGGCCCGAGTTTGCAGCAGAGCCTGATGGGCAAAGAGAAACCAGTGAGTCTGGGACCTTCACTGGGGTTTTGAGCCGTGATCGCAGCACTTTGTGATTTATTAGGGACTCCCGGGAGTGTGGAGTGCGAGAAAAGACACACACACACCCCCACATACACACCCCCACCCCCAACACCAGCTAAATGATTTTTATTTTTGTTTTGTGAAGCAGATGAGGGTGAAGGAGAGGAAAAATCAGGAGATGACGCTGACAAAGGTGTAAGTAACTTCGTTTTTATCAGTTTTAGTGGCAAACATGGGAATATTTAAGCACTTGAGGAGTTTCCTCCGCTCTTTTGACCACGCTGAGGGTCGGAATATTTAAAATAACTCAGAAATGGCATTCTGAGCCCGTAAATTGTGAAAGAATTTGCTGCTCGTAATTTCCCCGTGCCCTTCAGCAGGGATTCCTGGCAGATGCGCTTGCACCAAGCTGCCTGAAAAGCATTTGTAGTGGAAGGGTCGGGACCCGACGCCTGTGCTTCTGCATCTGGCGAGGCTCGTTAGGGCCAGATTCCAATTAGTGGTTGGTTTGCCGGGTTGTGTGGGGATCGTTGCCGTTTGTGTTACTCGTGACTGCGTGTAACCTTCGGTGCGGTGTTCCTCGGAGCGGCGACCCGGCTCCTGAGCTTTTAAATTTTGAGAGGTGATACTTAGCGGCAAAATAGAACCCGATATACGGAAAACAACTAAACATTTATAAAAACGGACATTTAATCCCCAAATGACAGAACCCTCCGCCCGCTCTGCGCTCTGGGTGGACTGTGAAGCCTCCAAACCTCCGGAAATAACACCGGCGTCTTTTTGTCTTTCTCTTTTCCAGGAGAACGGGGAATTGGGATGATTTGGTGGAGGATGGTAGGGTTTTACCCATGGCCCGATGTGACTCCATCTGCCTTCCTTGGGACGCTACCCAGAGCTTGATTTTTTTTCGGTTAAAAGCCGATGCAGCTCCTGCCGTGAGCTGTTAACCAGTCCAGGGACCTGGCGCTGCCTGTCGTGGCACAGAAATGTTTCACAGTTTCATTTCTTTTGGGCTTCTCGGCGCGGATGGTTGCCGTCTGTACGGGTGGATNTTGGATTTTAGTTTTGTCTTCCTGCCCTGCTGTGAGGACGACGGTCAGAGCAAAAACGCTATCAACTAAATAATTTTCAGCGGAGACTTCAGTCACTGGGCTAAACCCTGTTTTCTTTTGATTGTTTTCAAATACATGGGAATTATCAAGGTGTATTAGAACACCAATTTAAAAAACCACGTGGTTTAAAGTAGCTGAAGCCACTTCAGCTGGTTTGGGATTGTGATTTTCGGTGCCGACACATCAACCCCCGGCACACTGTGCCTCCTGTGTTCGAGTGACTCGGGGGAAACCACGGGCAGGACTTTTGTTGCCAGTTTTAGGTTGTTTTCTGGATTGAAACCATCGTTGGATGTGAAAATTCTCATTTAAGCCTTCCTCTCCAGGCTGAAAACCTTGCACCTGAGGCTGTCGGACCTCTGACTTGGCTTTCTACCCTCAAAACACCACAGATAAAATTTTTGCTTTTCCCAAGAATTATCAAGGCTATTGGGAAAGCGACGTGAGGAATATATCCAAAACTGTCCAAGAGAAGCAGAACTGCTACTGGAGTGCTGCTAGCGTCCCTGCTGTCTTTTGTTCCTTAACCTTCTTGAGGAGCTTTCTCAGCCTAATGAAAAATAGATGAATGGGGGGAAAAAACGAGAAGCAGCGGCTCCTCCCGAGGCAGGGAGACGAGAGGTGTCTTTGCATCATAAAAGCAGGGACTCTTGCCACTAACGGCGTGTCCTGTGAAGACTTGGAGTTGCTGGGAAGCTGGAGGAGAGGAGGGTTTGGGTTTTACACTAAGAAAGAAGAGACTTTGGAAAGAGGCTGCTGCTTCCCTACGGTTGGAAGCTGGCGTGGGAGAGGGAGGGCTTGCAGAGACCGAAAGGAATCGTGACTTCCTGAAGCTGACAGTAAAGAGGAAACCGAGGGATTTGGATCCCAAAATACCTCAGCCGGCAAAGCGGGTGCTTGGGAACGCACTGATTCTGATTTATTTTTTGTTTTCCTCCCCCAGCATCTGGAGATGGCTGCGAAGATGACGACGAGGAGGTGAAGAAGAAGAGGGAGAAGCAGCGGAGAAGAGATCGGATGCGCGATCGGGCTATGGACAGGTGAGGAAACCGATGAGCCAGTCCGTTCCCAGCACTTGGGCAGCTAATCCTGACCGAGAATATTCCTCTCCCACTAACGCGGGAGAGATCTGAAGTACTGGGGGTGAGGGTTTGGGGCCTGCGCTCTGATTTCAGCAGGATTTTTTTCCCCTTTTTGTGTGTTTTAGGACTGTTTTAAGATGAGGAGAATGCTGTGGTGTTTAATGAGCAGATCAGTGTAGAGTTATAAATTCAGAAGGCTGCTTGAAGTGGCTGTTAATGCAGCCTTGCTGTTAAAATAATACCAGAAGTGATCTAAAGACAGACTGAGCAGGGAAGGTGGCACCAGTGTTTCTGTATCTCGGGGCTTTCCCACACCAGGGAGAGGATTTTCATGTTGGAGAGTGCCGATTCACCTCCCGCCCTATGAATTTCTCCAGTTGCTTTTAAACTTGTGCAGGATTTTAGTGGCTGATCCCGTAGCATAAAGTTTTCTGGAGAAGTAGGTGCTGTTTGATCCGGGCAGGTTCTGCAGGGATTAGAAAGGTCCATGACAAAGTAAAATTGTCTGAGGCAGCACTTGGAAAAAACCAAGAGGTGGAAAACTACAGCGGGGCAGTAACGCTCTCGTCGTCTGGATGTTCTCGTTAAGCTCAGCTCGTTCCTCATTTGCGGTACCGTTGCTCTGTTTAGAATCCAGTTTGCCTGCTCCGTCTGCAAGTTCCGCAGTTTTGAGGAAGAGGAGATTCAAAAACACCTCCAGAGCAAGTTTCACAAAGAGACCTTGCGATACATCGGGACCAAACTCCCGGATAAAACAGTCGAGTTTCTGCAGGTACGGGGCTTGCCCAGCCTTAGCTCAACCCTTCCCTGCCTCCGTGCTGGGCTTTCTGGGCTGGAGGGATTGGGGCTTTCTGGGCTGGAGGGATTGGGGCTTTCTGGGCTGGAGGGATTGGGGTTTTCTGGGCTGGAGGGATTGGGGTTTTCTGGGCTGGAGGGATTGGGGCTTTCTGGGCTTACCTGGAGGGTGGAAGGTGTTACAGACTCCTTCACATACAGCCCACTGCTTGGTTAGCTGGCATCACCGCTTGTTACCGCATCGCCCGATGCCGTTGGTTCGCGTGACGTGATTTCTCATGGCTTGTCGTGTTGGGAGGGGAAGTTAATTGTATAAATTTGAACACAAAGGCCAGAAATTCATTATTCCAGAGATCGTCTTCGCTGTCTACACATGTAGAGCTGAGGAAGGCGAAATAAGATCAGGGTGTTTTGTTTTCTCGATGACCGGTGTTTGTGTTTTGGGGGCCTTTTTTCAAGGATTTGGGGTCTCCCACAGGGAATCTGGTGGTGATGTGGGAGCAGGCTTCTGTCTGGTTCTTGCTCTGAATCCGCTTTGGATCTTTCCGACTCTTGCTCTGGTAGAAACGAGAGGCAAACACCCGCCTCGTCTAGTTAATTCACCAACCTTCGTCTTCCCTGCGGGTTTTCTCTGGAGAGCTCATTTCCCTGTTGAGCTGCTCGATCATCTCGGCACATTGTGAGAAGGACAGCGAGGTTTGGTCCTCTTTTCTAGGAGTACATCGTCAACAGGAATAAGAAAATCGAGAAGCGGCGCCAGGAGCTGACTGAGAAAGAGGGCACAAAACAGAAGCCGGATCCTTTTAAGGGTAAGTGTCCCTTCTGCGTCCGGAGACCGAGCGAGCGTGCAAGAAAACAAATTTTGCTCCCAAACAGGGACAACAGCACAAATGTGAAGGATTTGGGTAACTCAGCCTCGGGTTCAGGGTGGCTTTTTTGCGAACTTTGTGACGTAAATCATCTCGGTGGGGACGGGGGAATGCCCGTCCTCGCTGCAGCTCCTCAAGCCGCAGAGTCACGCGGCTTGTGCGATGTCAGAGATCCTAAAATCACGTCAACGGGGGAAAACCGGCAGGAATTGTTGATTTTTCTGGCTCTTCGGTTAACACACCTGGATCTTGTGTTCATCTTTAACATTAAAAGTGGCAAAGTTGATCTGTTGTAGCAACAGCATGATGGGGGGGGAAATTAACTGGGTCTGGCCAACGTGCGTGTCCCTGCTACAGCCCCTCAGTACTGGGAGCGACGAGTGGAGTTTAATTCAAAGCAGCACGTCGCCTATAAAATCTTGCAGGCAGAAAACCTGAGCCTAAGTAGAGAGGAGGAACGAACCGAGAGCCGGGGGAAGCACGAGCTGTTCCTTCCACCTTTTATTAAATAGATTTTTGGAGCGGCAGCCTGGTTTCAGCTCGGACCGAGGCACTCGGTCACTTTCCTCGTACCTCGGGCTGTTCTCCGCATTTCTCTCCCTCCGGCGCTGGGGTGCTGCGTCAGTACGATCTGTTTTACAGCAGAATAACTCCTCCCCATCTTAGAGCAACGCACGTGATTAAAAAACCAAAAATCTCTGAAAGCAGAACCTGGAAGGAATGTGGGTGCTGAATTAGCGCGTTGGCAGTGACGCGGGGTCGGTAGAGGGGGCGGAAAGGCAACGTTAACCGGCCCCGCCGTCTCCTTCGTTTGGGATTTTGGCTGACGTCTCGTCGCCGCTGTAGGTATTGGCCAGGAACACTTCTTCAAGAAGATCGAGGCGGCTCACTGCCTGGCGTGCGACATGTTAATTCCAGCGCAGAACCACCTTCTCCAGAGGCACCTGCGATCTGCCGATCACAACAGAAACCGCAGGGTGAGCAACTCCCCCCCCCTCGCTTCCCTTCGCTGCTCGGGGTTTATTTGCAGCTTCTAAAAAAACCTTTGCTGTGGGATCGCGCTACGAGATGAAGCCGCTGCCCGGGGACCTGCTGAGGGGTTGGGGGCCGCTTCCGGACGGGCTGCGCGGGGTTTGTTCTCCTGTGCGAGCGGATGAGAAGTGGGAGGTGAACAGAAAAAGTGATGTGAAAAGGGAGATCCGGCTTTTTCGTTCGCGCTGTGGGTACGTTGCCCGGGCGTGCTGCGTAAACGTGCAGACGAAACGCTTCCTCTTTTGAAACTTGCGGCGCTTGCTAGAAATTCAAATGAAAAATTGGCTTTGAGGGCGCCCGGGGAATTCATAAATTGAGGTGTAATTGATGTCTAAACGGGCCCAGGCAGGAGTGGGGCTTGGGATGTTGCAGGTGGAGACGGGGTGAGCCGCGGTCAGCGCCGCACCTCCCTCGCGGTGGGCTGCGTCTCCTCTGTCTTTGAGGTGAATGTTGCTGTCCTGGACATGATCTCGGGGTGGCTGGGGGAACGTTCCAGCTGCCGGCACCGAAACGCATCTTTCTCCAGGGCTCGTGTTAGCGGAAGAGATGCGGGTGCTCGCTCGCATCCGCTTTTGGCGATGTTTGCTGGGATCTGCGATGAGGCTTGCCGAGCCCTGCGGAGGAGGAGGGAATAGAAACTGGGAGCTAAACGCCTCGCTCAAACCCTTCCCCTTGTGAACTACCCCCACTGTTCGGTTCCTTTTCAGATGGCCGCAGAACAATTCAAGAAAACCAGCTTACATGTCGCCAAGAGCGTCCTGAATAACAAACACATCGTCAAGATGCTGGAAAAATACCTCAAGGTGAGTGAACGAGAAGAGGCAGCAACCCCTGCCCAGTTCCCGGAGCAGCACGGAGCCGCGTCTCGCTGTGCGCTGCGTGTCGGTGACGGGACGTCCTGCTGCGTACGGTGGGGAAGGAAGCGTAAGGTTCCACTCCGCTGCCTTTTTATCTCTAAATGTGGAGTCTGGTTTCTTTTCTCTGTAGGCGGTTTACCCACTTTGCGTGTTTTTGATCTGATGGAACTCGCAGACCGTACCTACTCTCGTTCCCAGGCGTGCGTAGATCAGTGACGGAACCGTCCGAAACGGAAATGTAATTAAAGAAAAACAAAATCACAAAAGGAACTTCAGTTCCCCAAAGCCACCCCTCGAGCTGTGGCCTTGGGAGGGGGACACCAGGTTTCCCTGCCCCCTGGCGCAGGGAAGCGAGTGTGTAGGTTGGGAAGCCCACCGGGATCGAATCCGACCCGGATGACTCCCGGCCCACTCGCTGACCCCGCGCTGAGCGAGGGAATTTTTACCCTGTATAAAGAGCCGGGCTCTGCGGCGCTCTCGGCAGCTCGACCGAATGACAGAGCACCCCAAGGCAGGGCGCGTCCGATTCCCGTGAGCTGAAACACCCTCGTTAGCCTCCCCCCCTCCCCCCTTTATTGTTTTTATTTTTTCCCCTCCTCTTCGCTTGGGAAGTGGCAGAGAACACCCCAGCCGATCTGCCGAGCCGAGACGGAGCACGAGGAGAGGTCAGGGTAGGGTTCGTTTAAGCCCAAACCAGCGTTCCGGAATTACAGAAAGAAGCCCGGAAGGCAAGCGCAGTCTTCAGAGCCACGGGGGTTAAGTCTGCTCCGGGCGGGACGGCCGCCGAGCGAGCCAGCCCGGGCAGTTCTGCCCGGCCTAAAGCGCCTGGCAGCATCCGCGGGTCCGGCGTGGGTTTAATGGGTGAGATCCACATCCGAGAGAGAGAGAGGAAAGGTCGCAACCTCCTCCGCCAGGCGAAGATGAAAAGAAGCGCTTTTGGCTACTTGCTTGTTCCCCGGGAATCCGGGAACAGCCCAGGATCCGGCAGGAGAGAACCCCTTGTTTGCAGACGGGGCAGGCAGATGCCCACGCACACCCCCCCGCCACGGGGGAGCCGATGTTTCCCCCGTCCCGCCGGCGTCATGGTTTTATTTTGGGTCTAAACCCGGACTGAGCTAGCTCTCGTCAAGCCCAGTCTCTGCTAAACTCTAGCAAAAAAACAAACCTAAAAATATAAAAACTGTGACTCCACCCTCTGGGTCCAGTGCAAAGAGACTTTGAGCCGGGAGTTTGTCGGCGTAGGATGGCCGTCTCTCCCCGTAAACCGGCCTCTCATACACGTTGAACAGGAGGGCGAGCTAAAAACCCTGCGGTACCCCACAGCAGAAAGAGAGAGCCCTCGGGGCGGACGAGGTGCAAACCTCTGGGATCTCTCAGCACAATTAAATTTAAAAATAATTAAAAAAAAAATAAAAAAAAAATCCCCAAAAGACCGGGACCACTCAAGTGCAACTCCGTCTACCCCTGCCAGGGTCCGCAGGCACGTCCACATCTCCTCATGATCAACGGTATCAAAGGCTGCCGGCAGATCTAAATGAGTCAGCACGGGCACCTGACCTTTGTCCATCGGCAGGAGGAGATCTTCGGATCCATCCCAGCACGGGCTCCGTATCATTCCCAAGGTGCAAAACCAGACTGTGAAAAGGGGTGGAGGAAAATCTGAGGATTCCAGGTAATGCCAAGAGCCGCCTCGCCATAAACGTCCTCGGCAAACCTTCCCCCAGAGAGGAAGGCCGGAGACGCAGGGCGATTAATTAAGCAAGACTTGGCCGCATCAAGAGATGATTTCTTGACCATGGGCCTTAACGATTCCTCCTCGGAGGGATGGCGGGACACCTCGCCCTTCCCAAGGGAAGCCGTGACAGTCTCCACCACGGGTGGACTTCACATCTCCCGGTAGATTTTACCGGCGATAACGGACGTTGGGGTCCAGATAGCGAGGTAGAGCCCGGTATTTTTTTGATATTCCGCGCTCCTCCGTGACCTCCGTAGGTCGCGATCCTCGGCCCGAGAAGATGGAACGTTGAGGTTTCTCCTCCACCTGCATGGATCTTCTCGCCTGGAGGCAGCCAACCTGGTCTGAACCTCTGATCGAGGCAGATGCTGACCTCAGGGTGGGGGGAAAAATCAAGGAGGAAGGGTCCAGAGAGCTTCCCCCCCCCTGCCCCCCCAACCTCCCGCTTTCTGAAAAAAATCGAACCTCTCCCCGCCCCGCCGTGGCTGATCAGATCTCAGGCGAGGTTTCTGCCGCCGTCGGCGTGCCGCCCTCCTTTCCTTCCCCTTTTCTCGCCGCGATGTCGTGGTGACCTGCGAGGAGGCGGCGGCGGGGGGAGATGGGGGGGGCAAAAAAAGGGAATCTCACGAAGCGCGGTTTGTCCTCGGATTGCAGCACGGGGGTGTGCGGGGCGTCTCCTCTCCGGCGAGGCTGTCGGGCGGCAGCACCCCTACTCTGCCCCTACGAGCGCTCGCCCCGCGCCTCCTAAGTCTGGGAACGCAGGCAGAGCTCCCCGTGAAGCGAGGGGGAGCGGGGCTGGGATCCGCTGCCGGCCCGGACGAAGGTAACGAGGTCAAAAAACCTTCCTCAAAACCCACTTCAAAAGCCAAAAATCCGGAGGGTCTGGCTGTCCCCAAGAGACCCCCCTCCTGCTAGGGCGCAGCACGGGTGCCAGGTTACGACCGCGTCTGGATTCCTCCACCCACCCCCCGCACCCCCCCAAAAAAATAAAGGCGAGGTGAAAACGTGGAAGCGTCGCCGCTCGTCCCAGCGCGGGGAAGGGGAATCCGGCCGCTGGCGGCTTGAAACCGGCGCCGGAAGGTTGAGGAATTCCTTGTGGATTTTAATCCTCTCGGTTAATCCCAAATTTCCTCCCGGGCAAGGAGCGGAGCCGAGCGATCCCGGCACGCTCTTGTGGCGACGCCGGCGCCGTTCGTCCGTAGCGGAGGGTCCGTCCCTGGTGCCCGCGATGCCACGTAGGAGTTTGGGTTTTTATTGATTTTTACCGATTCTTTCCACTTCTTCCCGGTGTGAGATCTTTTATTTTTATTTTCCTGGGGATCTTTTTATTATCCTGGGGTTCTTCTCTCGCTGCAAATCCTTNGGGATTTTCCACGTCGGATGGTTTGGGGGGTGGGATTTTTCCCCCCCGCCGTTTTAAGAACCGTCTGTCGCCGAGCCGATTTTCGCTCNCCAAAAAACCCCCACGACCTCTCCCGCGGTTTCACGGCCGAGATTCCCTTGGCCTCGCCGCAGCTGGATAACTCCTCGTCTCTCCCCATCTCCTTTTTCCGCAGGGAGAAGACCCCTTCGTGGATGAAATCACGGATCAGGACGTGGATGAAGCTTTGGAAGGCGGAGATGGCACGGGGGAAGGAGCCACCGAAGCCGCCGCCGCGGTCACCCAGGAAGGAGACGGAGGAACCGAGGAAGCGACGGAAGCTTCCGAAGAGTTTTCCAAACCTGAGGAATTTCTTAAAAATCTGGGTGGGGAGCAAGACCAGCCCCCCAAACCGCTGCTGATGCCCCCGTTCCTGCAAGACGACGAGCTGGAAGCCGAGGAGGTGATGTCGGAGGTGACGCCGGAAGCGACGGCCACGGCGCCTGCCGAAGCCACGGAGGAGCTGCCTGCGGTTCCTGAAAATCCCCAGGAATCGGCCGTTTCCCCCCAAAACAAAACTGAGGGTTGGGCAGGCAAGGAGGAGGAGGAGGAGGAGGAAAACAGCAGCGAGGCGGCAGCCGTGGCCGTCTGCGACGAAGAGGAGGAGGAGGAGGAAGAGGCTCCAGCGGCGGCTGCGGAGCCGCAGCTGGAATAACTGTGAATATTTGCGTGAAGGTGATGGTATAATCCCCGATTTTTTGATTTCATTTTTGAGCGCAGTGGCCAATTTTGGTTTTAATTAAGGGGAAGGGCCCGGCTGCTTTGTTCGTCTCGTTAACGATTCATTTCCGCTTCGTTTCTGCAAATTCTCCTTTTGTTTTAGGGCGAAGAGCGGAGGAAGCCGTCCCTTCCCCGAGAAACCCTCCAGCTGCGGCTCCGCCTGGGGGTTGGTTTTTGGGGGGAGGGAAGAATTTTAGAAAGAAAAAGGTTAAAAACAAAAAAACCCCAACAACAACAAAAAAGCTGAAGTTTGGAAAAATAATAAAAGCATCGATTCGATCCCGGCGGCTCTGGGGGTTTTAAACGCAGCGAAAACAGCGACGGGACGGAGCCATTGGCCTTCCCCCCATCCCTCGTCCTCCCTCACGCCTCTGATATTTAATTTAGGGAATTTTTATTTGCTTATTTCCCAAAAAGAGGGATTTTTCCTGGTGCGAGATGCGTTAATTTTCATCTCCGCCCGTAAGAATTTGGGTTTGTGATTCGTTTTTTTAAGCAGCAGCTTGATGATCTCGAGAAACCGGGCGGTGGTTGCCGCGGCGATTCACTCTGGGTGAAGAAAACGGCAAAGTTTTCCCCCAAAAATCCCTTTTCCGGCAGAATTTGCAGGTTGTGGCCTCCTCCGTCTCGAAACCCCGTTCCTAAAGGATTTGGGGAAGAAAAGGAGTAATGGTTTGGGGTTTGCCGGGGTGCAGCCGGTGAGGCTGGACAGGGAATAAACCCGCTTTTTCTAGGGTTTCCCCCCAAAAAATCCCTTTTTCCCCCAAAAAAAAGATCCCTTTCCCCCTGAAACGATCCTTTGCCCCCCCCAAAAAAATCCTTTCCTCCCCAAAAGATCCCTTCCCCCAAAAAAAGATCCCTTCTTCCCCCCCAAATCCCTTTTTTTCCCCCCCAAAAAATCCCTTTTTCTGCCCCCCAAAAATCCCTTTTTCTCCCCCCAAAAAAGATCCCCCAAAAAAGATCCCTTCCCCCCGAAAAAAGATCCTTTTTCCCCCCCAAAAAAATCCCTT
>Ga0065711_1040037_pt1 | contig 17299 bp, 7 predicted proteins | sample Hoacrofraction12_FD_59098 | JGI IMG/M metagenome (GOLD analysis project Ga0065711, IMG submission 59098) | Hoatzin crop microbial communities from Cojedes, Venezuela - Epithelial fraction 12 v2 (version 2) | ecosystem: Host-associated > Birds > Digestive system > Esophagus > Crop | place... | reverse complement strand
CTGTGCAGCCTGCTGTAGGTGACCCTGCTTCGGCAGGAGGGTTGGACTAGATGACCCACAGAGGTCCCTTCCAACCCCTACCATTCTGTGATTCTGTGATTCTGTGAAAGAATGTATTTCAAATACAAGATTGACTTATGAAAGGTGCTGATACAGCATGTATGGAAGTTATGTAGAATTAGTAATTAACATCTGGATTTCTTAGAAGAGGGCCTAGAGATACTTGAGATATCTTCCTCAGCTACAAATGAACTTTTAAAAATAGCAGATGATCTTATGTACTTTTGGGGTATTCTATTATAAAACTATAACTTTAAAATCATAGTCTAACTGAAACTCACAGTGCAGCTTTCAAAAGCTGTAGTTAGGCATTAATGTTTTCGTATGCCATTCTGCACAGGTAATGTGATTTGCTTAAAATCGAGCTATTCGCATCACTTGCAACCGTATCACAAGTGAATGAATTCCTTAAAGTATTTTTAATTGCACTTAAAATTAAGCTGTGGCCCCCAAATATTCAGTGCAGAAGTGAGATTGCAAGCAGAAGTAGTCATCAGTAAAAGGAAAATAGGGCATTTTTTGTTCCTTAAAGACTTTTTTTTTCTAACAGTCAATTTAGTAAGAACTTGGAATTGCATGTGTTTATGGAAAGCTTGCAGTGCTGGGGAGTTTGGGAAAGAAGTCTGAAGGAAAAGAAGGATGATTACCGAAGTTCTAGGTATAATAAATGGCAGTCTATTCCATTGTATCCACATTTATTAGCAATGATGGCTAATACCTGAGCTGAAGTTGAACCCTATAGATTTGTGTGAATCTGAAGGGTTTCCACATCTTTCTCTGTATGACTGGGTGTGTGGCTGGCTGGAGATCGTGGAGGGGAGGATTGTGTCATGCGTGTAACAGTGTGCGTAGTAGAGATTTTGGCTGAAGATTGAAGTAAAGCCAGGAGAGGCAACAGCTCCAAGCTTTTGTCTTTGTCTCACCAGTTTGCTCTTTCCTCAGAGGTGTTGAAACTGTAGGAGGGATTCACAGTAGTCCTCTCCTAGTTGCCTTGTGATTGCAACTTATTGCCTATCTGCAGTCTCATACACTACTACAGTATCCAGAAAGATTTAAAGTTCAGGCAGCAAAGAGGTAAACTGTTTTTTCTTTGAATATTTGTGTGGTGTAGTACAGAATTTTTCCATTAACACTCTTAGCATAAACAGTTCAGAGCTCATAGAGCTAAGATAGTAAATTTAGGAATTTTAACACAAGATGCATTAAGTAAACTGCTGAGTTGCAGCCAAATTTCTCTGCTTCTTGTGACGGATCATTATTTCTGCTGCGGTGTATCAGGATGCCTGTCTGGTTGGCTTGCTGAAAATCTTCATGCCAGATGGGACAGGCTTTGCTGATAGAACTGTTTAGCTTTTAGTAGTAAATGGGGGTGGGGTGGGGTGTGTGCAAGTGTGAAGTGCTGTTCTTTAAGAGCAAATAATCAGTTACACCTATAGTCAGTAGAACTGCTTACACAGCCCTGGGTCAGTAGTTGGCAGCTTTCCCTCAAATGGGTGTCTTGTTAGGGCAGCCTTGGTTAGGCAGGAGAGAGGACTCTTTCCTTCAAAGTTCTGTGATATATGCCATAGGAAATGTATTAGAATGTCTCTTGCAATAGGACTCATACGTCCCAGGTATTTCCACAGTGGAAGAACATGTTACTTGGCAGGGCACCCATCATGCTGAACTGTTCAGATGGTTTTGAGGTGAGGAGGTGAACACCCTGCAATTGCTTTCCTTGACTGCTGTTTCCTTCCCATTGGGTTTGTTTCTTTCATGCTGGCAGTCAGTGATTCCATCCTCTCTTCAACAACAGAGCTCCACTCTGTGCTAAACTTTCTCTACTTTCCCTTTTTAGTTTTAGTTTGTTCCTTCATATTACTCCCTTTAGGGTTATTCTTTACACTTTATTAATATGCGTCTTTACTAGTGGTATTTTATTCGTGCCACAGACCATTTTGTTAGAACTACAGTCTGTCATGTTCTTGAGCAACACAATTTTTAAATCTTGAAAGGATGTCTTGTGTCCTCTCTTGTGTGCCTCAGTGTTTGATATTTAAATACTTATTTATTGATGTGTATGGTTTGCAGCTCAGCCAGTGGTATACCTGAAATTTGAGCTGATGTGATTGTTCTGCCGGACATTCTAGGCACTAAACTGTTCTGGATGCTATACCTTGTTTTTTCAGTGGATTTACCCAAGATCCTTCTTTTCACATGTTTTTCTCTTCGTTAGTTCCAGAGGGTGAAATAGTCCTGGGATGATAGTTTTGAAGACTTGCATTTTCTTGAGCCTGTTGAGTGCATCTCTCAGTATAGAAGGCAAACCAAAGTCTCTCTGTGCTGCTCAAAGTGTTAGTTAGGTCTTTAAGGCATGTTCCAGGAGCATCGTTCTTGTTTGCCTGCTAGTGTTATTGTCAAGGTTTCAACATATCATAAGCCAATCATTATGTAAAAAAAAAAAAAACGCACACACAAAAGAAACCCCACAAAATAAACCAAAAACCCCCCAAAAAACAAACAAAAACCACCCAAAACTTTTAGTCTTATTTATTGTAAATTGGAGAGGGTCTTGCTGTACAGCCACATGATTTCAGTCTGTAATGATGGAAAGAAATTGTTTACTCATCCAAGTTTTTCCTTCAGGAAAGCTTGCCGTTGACTTCCTGCTATTGTCATTTTATGTTTGAGTTATTCCTGTAATTGTGTTGGCTTTTCAAACATAGCTGCAGTTTTTCAGAAGTGTATCTTGCTTTCAGTCAGTTGTAGGTATTAAGCCTAGGCAACAGAAGACTGAAGTTTTTAAACCTGAGGTGACTCTGGACTATATTTTTTTTTTCCTCTCCTCTATGCATTGTTAAAAAATTTATTTATAAAATATTTCTCATTTTAAGTATTTTCTTTTAAATTGTGTGATTTCTGTTCACCCAAGGAGAACAGGAAGACTGGTAGCAGGAGATCCAGAATTCTGAAACTTGATTGCCTTGTTAGACTTATTTATTGCATTCGTTTTTAAAGTTATAGGATTCTGGGTTTTTTGTCTAGCAGAGAATATGTGCAAGAGATTCATATTTGGAAAAAGATTGCAGTCTCTGTTTTTCTGGCTTGGTGTCACCAAGTAGTTTGATAACTTTCAGTATTGTACATTCACTTCAATGCTGGAAAACATACACAGATGCGTACTGCAATTTTTTTTTTCTTTAGTACTGTTAAAATCTTTCAAGAACTTGGTGTTGATTGCTTGTAAGATTATTACTGAACTGTTATGTATGAACGATGCACAGAATTTTGTAAACTAATTATTGTAGCTCAGAAATTTAGGCGTGAAACTTAACTTTTACTTGTTAGGATACAGTACTGCAAAGGACTGTTCAGTAAACTCTTATGTAGAACGAAATTTGGTGTCAGTGATTTAATTACTATGAGTGTGAAGTGGGGTAGTGAATCATTTCCAGGCAGTCTGCAGAGCTGGTGCTATCTGGGTTTTGAAGAGTATACAGCTGAAAAAAGAAGTGGTTATTCAATCTTATTCATCCACAATTCAAACAAGGTCTTTAACTTGAGCTCTTCAGTGTTTCAGAGATATGTTCCTTTGTTCTGTTTCTGTTTGCCTAGACTTCCTTCCAGAAATTCGGGTTAATTTGAGTCTTTTTAAAGCTATTATTCCTTTGGTAATGTATCAGTGCTTGAGTTTGCACCCATATTGGATGGCTAGAGCTACAGCAGGTGCAGAATCAAAATGCAGAGTGACCTAGATTGACATAGAGCAGTGGGCTTTAAGCAGATGGAAGGAACTTTGAACATTAATATTTGTATGCAAGGAAATGGAACATATGCCCAAATGGTGATGGAGAATATAATCAGTCCAATAAGCTGGTGCATTAGTGTGCGTATTTTCATTTCCAGGTCTAATTCTTTTAAATGAGAGGCACTCAGATTGATAGATGATGATGCTAGAAAGGTAACTAGTGATGAACCACACTGGGAAAGTGTATAGTTCTTTTGACAGTCTTTGGGTCGTTGAACTGTGAAATTGTGATCATAATATATGCAATGACTGGAGAAGAAAAGATAGCCGTAATATTAACTGATGATAGTTTATGTTTTTGAAGCATTAGAATTGATTATTCAGTCCTAGTTACTGTGTTTAGTCTCTCAAGATGTAGTTTTTCAGGCATTTGTTGATGTCAGTGTTTTTAACAAAACTTGTATGTTTATAGAACTGATTATATTTGGCAAACAGAAAAAGTTGTAATACAGTTTGTCTGAGTACGTTACTGTTGGACTTTGCCTGCATTCTTTACTCCTTAGTATTGGACCTGTGTTTAAAGTACTTAATATGGACTGCTTTTTGCCTAAAGGAAATGTGTATGATAACTTTATTGTAATTTTATTGAAAAATCTGAATGTATTGAAGACTCTCAAATAAGAGGTTTTTTTGACAGTTGTTCTGCATCCAATTCCAAGTTTTAAAAGAAGAGTCCAAAGACTTGCCATCATGATTCTTTTATTTAAAGGACTCTTTTCTTTGTAAACACCCTTTTCTTAGGAGATGGCATATAATTTTAATTGCTTCCCCTATTACCATCACTGAAGCTGTGATTTTGAAACTGGAGTTGCAGACTAATTCTTGGCCAGGCATTAATATTTCATCTCTGTGCTGGTGCATGACTCAGCAGCACAGGTCTGAGCTGGTTTGGGAGGGAGGGAAGAAACCTCTTGCTTTTGTGTTCTTAGTCAGAGGGTATGGTACGGCATTCATGCTGATGTGTGCTGGGGGCACATCCCCTGGTGCTCCAGGCTGCTCTGTGTTCTGCTCCTCTTCACTGTGGCCTCTGGGTCATCCTGTATCCCAGGTCTGCTTTTGAGCAGCTGCATCAGGGTCAGCCACTGCCCTCGGCGGATGCTCTGGAAGAAGTGCCTCTCTGCTTTCTAGCTTGGTCCTTGAATGTCTTGTACAACTTGGCTGCGTTAACCTAGTTAACACTCTCAGCAATTGTTGAAGTGGGGCTGCAGCTGTAACTGTGGAGTCCCTGACTTGGAAGCGCTTGTTGCCTGCTTTGCCCAGGCTGTGTGCGGGCAAAAGGTGCTGCTGTATGTGGCCAAGCACACAAACTGTTGAGACCGTATAAAAAGGCACAAAAGTGCAAGTAGCAGGGCTCTCATTTGTAGCAGTGTTTATTTCTGTAGGAAAAGTGGTGGCTGACTGGTAGAATATCACATGGTGAATGCAAGAGGATCAGGTTAAAAAAGGTATATTCTGTGAAAAGAGTGTCTGCTGTTACCGGTTAAAGAAGGGTTGCTGTAGTTATCTGGAAGCTGGCGGTGCTTAACTCTCATTCACCAGTTGCTGGAGAGCTTGAGGCAGGAAATTTGAGAGCTGGTGGGCTGTCTGGGAGGAGGTTTCTTCTCATGCCACCTCGCCTGCAGGCAGCAGACCCTGGGGTCCACACTAGACCTTGTAGTGGCTGCAATAACCACATCGATAAGGAAAAGTGCTACACCATTATCTACAGATGATCAGAACTGTTTTATTTAGTACATGAGTAGCTGTTAAGTAGCATTGGAAGGCCAGTGTAGCTGCTGGAAGGTTCAGCAGGCAAGAGCATGGGCTCTGATGCTCGAGGCGGTGGGTGCCTCTTCAGGGTCCCTGTGGTTTGCTTCTCCTGCTCTGAGGAAGGGTTAGCACAAGGCTGCAAGCAGGACGCTGGTAGGAGCCAGGGCTTTGGTTAGAGGCTCCTGTGGCTCATTAAACGAATGAGGACACATTTTATGAGAGATTTGGGAAGATTTTTGCAAAAGATGAAAGCCTGAGTGGTTGAGCCGAGGCTTGTTCCCTTCCAGGTGCCTCTCTCCCCTTTGATTTGCTTTCTTGCTGTGCTGCTGGCTCCGTGGGCCGTTATTCCCTTTGCAGTGCTGATGGAGGCTTGGGTTAGGGCTTTTTAATTAATTGAGAAGGAATGCAGAGTTTTATTAGGGAAAAAGTAGAAAAATAGTCCAGTGGAAGGAAATAACTGAAATGGGGCATAAATGTGTAGAACTGATTACAGAACCAGGATTTGTACTGAGAGAAAAGAAACCGTGGCAGGCCAGACACAATGTGGGATGCTACTTTAGGGGCCTTGTTAAGGGAGGGGAGGGTGTGTCTGTATTCTTTGGTGTTTGGGAAGAATATTTGGTTGAAATAGTTGGAAATTCTCCATGTCACAAGTAAGAGGAACCCGTAATAGGTTGGCCTGAAAAGGGGGAAGGTTCCTCTGTTGGTGATCTTCTGAAATTCACAAACAACTGCCAGCCTGCATTATGTTGCTCCAGGTCAGCAAAAGCATCCCTTCAATGTAGGGGAGCTCTAGCAAGTATTATGCAAGGCACCAGGCACCACCCGAAATATTAATATGCTCCTTGCCCAGAACTCTGTGTAGTTCAGAAATGTTAAATCCGGCAGAAGGGGAGGGGTGGCCTTGAGAAGCCAAGATGAAGAAAGGCTGGAGCTGAGGTGACTTTGTGTAAAACACATCATGGTCGGTAACACTAAGCCTCTGCACTTGGTAGCGGGTGGTAGGCTGGTAGCATAATCGGGGGTGGGGGGGAAAGGGAAGGTAAAACCAAAACCAGCGTTCAGATAATAGCTACCTCTATGGTGAGAGGAGTATGATCAGTTTTCAATGCTTTGGTATCTTTTTCTGGGCACCTGGAGAGTTATTAAATCTGGGAACCTTTTCTGCCTCATTTCCTACAAGTGTCTGATAATCTTCCTCATCTAAGGAAGAAAGGATGAGCAACAATAGATGCTTCCCAGAGCATCTGTATTGTTTTCAGGGTTGTCTGGGTTTCAGTTTAAGTTAATTTACTCATGATAAGAGCGAGAAGCTCTAACAGTCTTGAAAATCTAATATTTTTTTTGGACTTTTTGTAGGTTCAGATATGAGCATTACTTTGTCTGCATTATTTTTGGTCTGTTACATCTTTGTACTCAAGGTGGTGGAAAAAATGGCAAAAATCCTCCCAATTCCCTGTAGCTATTTCTGCACAGTGTCCATTGCCTTAACCCAAGTCTAGTTGAAATAGCCTGAATGTTGCTTAGCTGTTGACAAATGCTTGCTTATCATGGTTTGACTGGTCATTATCATGCTATCTTAAGTATGAATTAATTGTGTGGTTGGTTGATGGGGTCGTAGACAGTAGATGCACGAGGCTAGGGAATTTACTGAAAGAAAAAGGTTGTCTTGCAAGTCCTAGTGGCAGTATTCAGGACCTGACTTGGATCTTACAGCACTGAGAATAGGAGGACAGAAGAGGAGTGTTCAAAAGCAAATGGGTTAGTGACAGCAGGTTTAGTCACTGAGCACTTGCAGGCTTCTGGCACTTACTCAGCATAAACTCAGTCTGATTAAAACTACTGAAAAAAACCCGACAACAACCCTTTTTATCACCTTTAGTTTGATAGTGTGAATTTATGCAGATTCTGTCCTCTGTATCATACGACAATGACATTGTTGCGCTTCTACACAATTTCAGAAGTGAATTTATCATGTTAAGTGGCCACAGTTTTATATTCAGCGTGTAAACCGGTTTCTTAAGTATATTTTCCCATTAATACAAGTTGAATATGTTGTATTATAATACATTTGAGGAATATGAGGCACTTCTCCATTTCGTAGTGAAGAGAATTTCTAAGACTGCATGCATATTGTGACATTCTCAAAGATTTAAATTTATATCCATTATGTGGAGTGATTTGAATGATTCTGTCCAGTAGGAAAAGCTTACTCTGGGTACAGAAAGCAGGAATACCGAATGGACCTCTGTCTAAAGAAAACACCCGTTTCCTGATTACTAACCAGGTTTTGTATTGTGAACAGAACCTAAACCGCTGCCAATAGCAAGATGCGTTCTTTGCAGAAATAATTTCAAAGATATTTCCTGTATTGTCCATTTAGACGTGATGTCCCTGTGTTCATGATGATTTACAAGAGACTTTTTTGCTTTGCAGAAACGGAAGGCTTTAAAATTGATACCATGGGCACCTATCACGGAATGACTCTGAAGTCTGTAACGGTAAGCTAAAGGTGTTTTCTTAAATATGTTTTGTAGAAATGACAGTGTACCTACATGTATATCGTCAGCCTGGCCTAGGCTCTGGAAGGTCCCTTTGGGTAACAGAATTAATGAAAGTTCTTCTCTGTGAAAAGATAAAACATGTTTTGATTTTGGGCTGCACATTTTAGAGATCTTTGCTGAAGGGATTTGTCTGCAGTTAAACGGTGTGCTGGGAAGGCTTTGCTGGCAGGTGGTTCATGTGGAAGTGCAGCTTTTTTGTGCACGCCTATACTAAGATAGTCATTTTTTCTAGCCTTACGTATGTCTGAAGGATGTCTTTCATAATCATAAGTGATAAAACTATACTCACAAAACTGAATAAAACTAGGTTTTGGGGTATCACTGTGTTTCCCGCTCTGCATTTAATAACAATAAATTTGTTTAGTGGTGGGAGAATTTGACCTCTGCATTACTGTTGAAGCTTTCTAGCCTAGCGAGATGGACTTCTTTTGTACGACTTTACAATGCCGTCAGTGGGAATTGCTACATATACAGATGAGAAAGAGACCCTCAAACAGATGACATTTTTTTTCAACATTTGTCTGCTTTTGTGGAAGTGAGTTGAATGCTCTCAAACAAATGCTGTTTTGATCTTCTGGTAAGTAGGACAGATGCCACAAAACTAATGTAGAGCCCTCATTAAGGTTTTTGCCATCTGCATACCTATATAGATCGGATGAATAGGCAGCACTAAACACTATCCTAAATCCATGCTCTACTTCTAGTTTGCGCTCCTAATTTGAACATAAAACAGTATCTTGAATGTAAATTTTTAAAAAACATTTAGAGCTTTTTCTTGTTTGATAAAAGTTCTTGCCCAAGTCTTTTGTTCCCAACCTCTTCTGGACTTAAAATATTTTAAAAAATTGGAAGGGAATATTTTAAGGAAGGAATCTACTTAGTTCTAAGCAGTGTTGTTTCCAGATGAATTCAGAAATTGATTGGGTGAAGGAAGAAAATAACCCATTATGTCCGAAGATTTATTCTTCAGCTTTGCACGAATTTAGGGACGCTTCATGAGGGATCAAGCAGTTATACCAAACTCAGGTTTCTATGGTATAATGTATCTGTTTCAAGTGGTAGTGACTTGAAATGACTTAGTAAATAGGTTCTGTTTAAATTGCCCTGTGGGGAGAAAAAAGAAAGAAAGAGGGTGGGGGGAAAAAAGGCAAGGTTACATACAGTAAGGCAGAAATGTTGAAATGTTTTAAGCTTGTCAGCATAAAAACTGTAGAAGTGAGGGGATGCATAATAACTCTAAAAATTATATTTTTGAAGTTCATTAAAAGATAATTAAAGTTTTTTATTCTAGGAATCATAGCTCACATATTTAGCATACTACCTAGAGTTTTGAGGTAGAGTTATTAAACTGTCCTTTCTGGTTTCTTCCATTAAGAAAGAAAATATAACTGATACTAAATTACTATTAAATCTTTCTGCAACATAAACTAGATTTTTTTTTAAAATAACTATTTAAGAGGTATTGCATGACTGCACATAAAGCATCATCTGGTGTCATGAGAAATATTAAAACTCCATCTGTCATTTAATGTTTTTGTAAGGAAGAACTTGTAAAGGATTTTTGGAGCCTGATTTGCTAGACTATTAAAAAGGTGCCCTAAATGTTTATCTCATTCATAAATTATGGTGACATACTGACTTTGTGTTTCAGATGCGGGAGAAGTAAATCCGTTAATTATGTGGCGCAGAAATGTTCATCTGTTTTTGTCTAAACTTTGTCACAGTGATGGACCACATAGTTCTAACCCATAATCTTCAGAGTGTCGTTTTGTGTAGAATGCTTAATTTCCTGCTAGCTAGCAAACTTCATATTATGCTTTTACTCAGCTTTTTCGTGATTTGTTCCTATTTTTTATGCTAGACAAAACTAGGGAGGAAATGGGAAAGTAATTTCTTCCCGTAGAGTTTTAATGGAAAAGTATGTGTCATTCAATGGCTAAATCATAGGAATGCAGAGGATAGCATTGGAATTCGATTCTGCCTACGTGGGGTCATCTGCTGTCCTCGTAGTATTGGTATAATCTCTTTTGTGAACTCATCGAACATTTCAAGGAATCGAAGTGTTAGGTCGCTCTTTGTTAGAGGCTGTCATCAAACTTCAGCCCTCTGATTTCAAGATGAATGGTGAAATTGGAGAGGTTCATTTCTATGCCATTTTTCACCTTGGCTTAGGTAGCTCCTCTGTTTCTTCTGTGGTGTTTGTTTCCATTAATGTATTTATAGAGAGCAGTCATATTCTTTTAAAACTTCTGGTTTTGCTATACAAGTCTTCTTCTGAAATAAGCTTTCAATTCACATGTGAGTTTTCTTTATCTAGCTATTCCAGTTAGAATTGATCTTTTTTTTTTTTTTTTTGAGCAGGGAGAAGTAAAATTTTATGTAGTCTTCTAAGTGAGATCTCACCAATGGTTTGTAGAAAGGCATTAAGAATTTCTTACTGCTTCTGAAGTTATAAATATTGCCTTGAGATGGATGAATTGTGTATTTTACTTTATCTTAGTTCTTTATCAGTGTTTCATGGCTTCTTATTTTTGCTCTAGTTTCCACTTTGGTTATGAGTTCCATGTTGGAAGAGATTGTTTATCGTAGTGTGGTGGTTCATTTGGGTGTTTAACGTTCTTGGTAATACCATCTACCCCGACTGTTGTTCTCTCTGTTTCCATTGATTCCTGTGGCTTCCTTGTCACGCGTTGGTCTTCATTTTCTTTGTCTGAACGAAACAGTTGGTTTTGATGGTGCGTCTTCTTTTTAAAAGGTTGACGGAGCCATTAGCTTCCAAAAGTTTTGATATTGTTAATGATGGGAAAAAACTTTGTAGATGTACATTTATTACCTGGAGTGTAAACTGTGACCCGCTGTCTGGAGTTGCCCACCCACTTCCCATGTCGAATTTGCAAGAAGCCATTGTTTGTGTCCTGTTATATTCCCCACGTGTCTTCCACTTGCACTCTGCCTTATTGTAATTCTCTGTAGTGATTTTTAGGAAATGTGCAAAACTTGTGATTTGTGTATGTCCTTGCTGAAATGTGAGTTGTCCTAGATGCTTGTTCTTTTTAACAGCAAAACAAAAACTTCTGCGTCTTGACTGCTTTCTTTTCATCAGTGATGTAGGAAACTTTCTTAGCATTCAAAATTTGTGCCAGAACAGATGGTGAATGGTGGGCTTTTTCTGAAGTAATGTCAGCTAAAATAACTTGTGCTGCTGGCAGTTCTTCCCTGTAGCAGGGTTTTTGCTTAATTGGCACGCTTACTTTCTCCTAGAAAGAGCTGACTTATTTAATGGATTTTTATTGTGAAGGCGTGATTTCATTATTCTGAACCTGGAATTGTTTATAACAGGAGATCTTCCTCAGAAAGCCTTTTTTTAATACCTGTGGCACCTTCAGTTTGCCTGGATTGATGATATTTTGGAAACAAGTAAGCTAGTGGAGGTAGCTCTTGCTATGTAGTTACCCCGCAGTTCATGCTGCAAATTGCACAGCATGACTTTTAGAAACCTACGGGTCTATCTGCAGGCTTCACTTCAAAGCATAATCCCCTGTACAGCAGGGCAACCTCTGGTTTTTTAAGTAGGAAAGTTTACTGTTTGAGATGTATCAAATAAGAGCTACGGAAGAGAAATGTGTTGGTATTTTTGTACCACGCGGGGTGTGAGGGAATGCAGAGAGAGAATTTTAAGCTGATCTTCTCAACATGTTCTTTCTTACTTCTGTAATTTGACATGTTCAGGGCATTAGCCTTCTGCTTTGCTAAAGAGAAATGTTAACTTGGGAGACTAAGCCAGTGATGTCTAGTGGAAGCCTAGAAAGTGGGTCTGATCTTTCTTTTATATATAATTGAATTTGACTTTCGAACTAATGGTTTCTGTAACTAGAATAAGTGAATTATTTAACTGTTACTATAGCTGGAGATGTCAAGTCAGCACAAACTAGCCATCTGCACCATCTGCACCTATGTCAGGATATGGGAGAAGCTGCGCTTCGTGAGTGTCTGATAAAGCTGGCATTTTAGATTGGTTTAGTGTATCCTCCTCCAAGCTGAGGGCATGCTTTATATTGACTGTGTGCACTTGCAAATAGTATTTGTTCTCAATGATAATAATAGTCATGGTGATGCTGTTTTTTTCTTTTTTTTCTTTGTGTTTTTTCTCTTTTTTCATGACTTCAATATGTAAGAAAGGAATGGAGTGATAGCCTGTGGACTTCTGCAGAATGACTTTCTCGGAGTTCCTAGAGTCCTGGCTTGTCGTGAGCTGTAATGCAGTGTGATCATAAGCTTGAGTGCAAGCAAATAAGATCTGCATAGTACTGCAGTAGGCCCTAGTAGAAATTACTTTGTTGCCTTCCCTAATTGCTGTCAAACTCACCTGTTTTTAACTTCTGGTTTCTTCTAGTAATCGTAACTGCTGAAGCTCAGGAGTTTCCTTTGTTTTTTTGTTTTGCTGCTAGTAATGGAATCTGTCGGTTGTCCGCACTCATAAGCAGCCAGAAGTACTGATGGCGTTTCTTTCCCATACTGTTGGGTAAACAAGCGGATACAACAGCTCTTTTTGGTATTAAGGTGGTCTACATGTCGGATAGTTTGGGGCTGTGCTTGAAGAATCAGTGAAGAGTTAGTGAGGGTTTCAGCTGAGGGGCTTTGCTTGTGGCAAAGTCCAGTGCAAATTGCTGCAGTGTATTCAAACGTGTAAGTTTTATCGCTAGTAAGAAATTCTCTGCAAGTTTTCAGTGCTTCTGACTTCAGTGATAATGTTTTTCCTACAAATTGACAAAAGTAACATCCATGTTTCCAGTGTAAACTGCCCGGCTTTACAACAATTTCTTGCTTGTAAAATTACCCCAAGTAAACATATGAAACTGTTGGTAATTAAAGACCATACCTTATTACATTCCAGTCAAAACAAAAACATTGCATAGTCCCCACAGAAAGCAACTAATAAAAAGGAGGGTCCCTGTGTAAGCCTTAGTTTCAGAAGAGCTGGAGGACTGGTTCAGCACCCCTAAGGTCAGCAGCATTTTTCACCAGTTTATTGTCAGTCTCAGATTTTGAGCATTACCTCATCAAAGGACGTTGCTGTTATTGCTCCCAAAATCTATGGAGTATGGTATAGTCTCAGTGATTTTATTATTTCGACTGAGAGGTTGTTTAACCTCTGGTGTATTTGTCAAAGGATTATTGTGTAGTAGAATCAAGGGGAATGCGAAGTTTCTGGCACATTAAAGACTAGGCTGTTGGAGAGGAAGCAAGATGGAGCATAAGCAATCGACATGGTGTATGCACATATTTTATGTAAAAGACTATGGATAATTGATGTGCTTCTGCGTAAGTAGGTAAATCCACAAGATCTTTTTTTAATTTCTCATGAGAAATTAAGGTTGTGATTGAATGCCAAAACTTGAAAGGACTTTTCAGAAGCGTGTGGTGGAATTGGATGTGTTTCTCAATATACAGATAAATGGCACTTGCCTTTAAAAAATAAATAAAAATTAAATGATCTTAAATATTAGATAGGGGAGATATAACTACTTACCCACATGTCACCAGTTTTCTGTGTCATGTCCTAATCTCATTAAAATATTTGAGAGCAGTGGTATTGAGGAAGGAGTCGACAAAACAACAGACTCTTTGAAAGCATTTGAAAAGGGCTCTGAAGCGGAGCGTAATTTTTATGCAGTCTATGCATAAGCTGGTCATTATTCTCAACGCGGGTGAACGACCAGCCTGCCCGCGCCCCCACTCCCCTCCGCGGGCCGAGCAGCGTTCAGTGAACTTTCTGTGTATCTACTGTCCAGTTTTTAACCATCAAGAGGAGGTGAGGAAAACTTTGTAATAATTGCCTATTAGAAGAGTGTTCCATAGATGATGCTAGAGGTAGAGACTTTTGTTTTCATTGCATTCATTAATATTTTTCCACATTAAGTATATTTATCTGTAACTGTAATTCAGACACAACCATGAGGTTGTTGGTCCACGAGGGTTAAGGGTTAGAACATGACCACTAACACAAAAAAAATCCTTCAGCTGGAGAAAAGAGTGTTTCCTCAGACCAGTTTGCCAGCAACGTTACGCTGCGCTGGGGTAACAGGCCTTGTCTATCTATATTGCTTTAATGAGAGTCAATGAAATACAACCAAGTTTTCTAGGAACTATTGCTGTATTTTATATTTTAAAGGTCCACACAGCAACTTCAGTGGCTGGCATTTCATTGCCTCAGTCATGTTTCAAACATTCAATAAATTACCCTCCCTTAAAGAGTTTTAGTGTAACTAGTCAAGCTGATAGAGACCAGGGAAAATCACGTACAAATGCTGCTTTCAAGAAAATGTGTTGTGTTGAACAATGCTGCACTCGTTTTCTCAGCAATTGCAAATCATCTACATCAGTGCCAAGATATCTTGCCGTTATACTGCATTATACAATGAAACGGCCTGTTTTGTTCCTCATAATAGGTTTTATTTTATTTTGAGACTACGAACTGCAAATTCAAGAAAGAAGTGGATGTTGTATCATCAGTCACATGTGGAAGTTAGGCATTGCTGTGTTGCCCAGTATGCTACGGAACAAAAGCGGGAGCGAGACCTGGAGCCATCTAGCTTTGTTACTGAGTGAACATGTCTGAAGTCACTGCTCTGTGTAAAACTCGGCTGCGTCGGTGTGCTGAGTGTGCATGTGGTGTGCCTGTCAGGTCCTGGGGTGATTTATATAGAGGAGTGCCAAATATGAGAATCCAGAGTATTTCTGAGTATACATTGAAGTGGAACTTTAGACATCCAGGGAGCTTTACTTACAAAAGCTTGAGAGCCTTAGAAAATCTTGGTATGGATATTAAGATGATTTGCTAGACCTGTCTTCACGTAACGCTGAATGATAATGAGTTTATTTGCTAGCCCTATGGTGTCCCTTGAGAAACTCCTCTGCCACATACACTGTGCGATAGGACTCGGAACGGTTCAAGAGTCACTCTCATTTGGCAACATGACCCCAAATAAAAATGTCTAGGAAATTTCATTTACATTCTTTGAATTGGATGGCCACTTTCTACTCAAATCCTATATAGGTGCTTAGATTAATTTGTGTTTCTCAGGTCTTAAGATTTATGTGTAATATCTGTTAATGAAACTTTTATAGGGTGTTGCTCAATGATACTAGCTGGACTCGAGCTACAGATTTTTATACTTCGTCCTAATTGTTCTGAACAATCCAGCATCATGTACTTCACACAGCTTATACATTAAACAATGTTGTCAACATACTTCCTTCTACAGATTATCTCCAAACATCTGCTGAATATGTAATAGCTGCAACTTCAACGGACAGTTTGTAGTCACATTTCTTCTAATGGAGAAAGAACAACTTAGCTGTTATGTGGTGTTGTAATTTATTCAGAACTGTTGAAAGCGGTGTAAAGGTCTTACAAACGCCGTAGAAATGAACGTGTGACAGATGGGAGACCACAAGGTACTTCACTTTAACATCCCTTCTTCTCCCTGCAATATAATCACATGGGTAGCTATCCCATTGTCTTTGAATAAGAGTTTTAAAAAAGTTTTTATGAGCTTGGAAAGTATGATAGCTTGACTGTTACCCTAGCAACATCCATGGGAACGTGCCTCAGAGCCTGGTCTCACATACATTTCGCTTATGCTACTTACTACTAGGTTAAGCCAGACTTGAAGGTTCACCTCCTTCCCTCCTTGTTGCAGTTACGGATTTGTTTCGGGCTTTTTTTTTTTTCTTATATCAAACTCTTTTTTTCAGAAGGTGGCTGTTACCTTCTGGCTGGATTAAATGCTATCTCAGTGTGGCAGAATTTCTTCATAGGTGTAGAGTTACTACAGAAATGTCTTATAGGCAGGTGGTTTTAGTTCTTGCATCAGAATATGTAAGGCAAAGATAGTATTTTCTAAGCACATCAAACCTGCAGAGCTCAGGACTGAGGCAGGTCTTTGAGGCACAGGTTAGTGAAATGCTAAGGTAAGAACCCTGGTTCTCAGTCTTGGGGGACGGATTATGAGTGATGTCATTCAGCGCATAGTGCAACATCACTAATGAGAAGGTCTGGTTAGAATAGCAAAATAGGTGATGTTTTTAAGTCTTTAAGGCAATTCCTTCTTGCACCATGTAAGAAGGTAGTTGATTAAGGCTGACTCTATTTTGGTCTCGTAACTTTATGTGATTTGATTGTTCCATCTAAATCCAGGTGTTAATCTGCCTGTGTCTTAGGCAGCCACGTGCTTTTGCTGTGCAGTCTGCATCCTCGCTTTCAGGATGTTTAAATGTGTTTTATTTGTTTTTGCTAGGACAGGAATCTATAGGCAAAATGCTGGTTTACTCAGATTTGCTACTGGTGGTCCTGGATACAGTCTTGTTTCAGCATAGGCTTTCTCATTAGGTACATGACTGTAAAGAGTATATAATGAAATCTGCATTAGTTACGACTCGCTCACTAGCATTTAGGCAATACTGATCATACCTTCTGGAATATACCTGTGACTGTGATCCGCAGAGCTGCCTTCTGGAGCTATATTTATGTTTTCACTGAGCAGTATGCTATTGCAGAATCTACTTGCATCACTGCTGCTGGAAGCGGGGTTCTTTAGTCTTTGTTCATCTAAAACTCACTGGGAGACCCTGCTTAGCTGAGCTAAGGGAGTTAAGGGGAGACCTGCATATGTATGAAAGCACGTGTAGGTGAGCATTGAAAGATGTATTGTCTGGTTTAATTTCTATTCAGCAGTTTCTATTTCGCCCCTCTTGATTCCCAAACAGGGAACTGTGGGATCTTCTGGAGGTTTTTGGCTTAGGGGTTTTCTAAGTCATAGAATCATAGAAAGTTTTGGGTGGGAAGGGACCCCTAGAGGTCATCTAGTCTAACCCCCCGCAGCAAGCAGGGACACCACTAACTAGATCAGGTTGCTCAGAGCCCTGTCCAACCTGGTCTTGAATGTTTCCAGGGATGGGGCCTTCACTACCTCTCAGGGCAACCGGTTCCAGTGTTTCACCACCCTCATTCTAAAGAATTTCTTCCTTATATCCAGCCTAAACCTATCCTGTTTTAGTTTAAAACCATTACCCCTTGTCCTGTCACTGCTGTCTCTACTAAAAAGATTGTCCCCATCTTTCCTATAGGCTCCCTTTA
>Ga0065711_1040036_pt1 | contig 17299 bp, 6 predicted proteins | sample Hoacrofraction12_FD_59098 | JGI IMG/M metagenome (GOLD analysis project Ga0065711, IMG submission 59098) | Hoatzin crop microbial communities from Cojedes, Venezuela - Epithelial fraction 12 v2 (version 2) | ecosystem: Host-associated > Birds > Digestive system > Esophagus > Crop | place... | reverse complement strand
TGGGGGGAGGATTAATAGCCTACTTTGATGGATTAGAATGTAGGGAAATTGCTCAATATTAATATGAAAATGTTTGTGAATGGGCTGTGTGGGGCTGTCAATGGAAAATAAGGGCCAGTGATTATGTCTCCAAGGCCTTATCAGTTCAGACTTGACTCTCACCAAAGACTCTCACACAAAAGACTGATGAGAGCACTAGAAAATAGCTGAATAAGAGCCACTACAATAAGCGAACCGTTCAGCCACCAGTGTCACAATGTCAGGTTTTGTGCCCTTTATGTAATATTGTACATCTTTATATTAACATATCTGAATATGGATTTGTAATAAGAGGCAAATGGAACTACCTGCTAGACATTTTTATTGCTATAATTTTTGCTTATCTCTGAAATATGACTGGAAAATGAACTAGGGTTAGTCTTAATAAACAACTGTGTCTACAAGGGAGATTTCTTTGTGAGCATTAGGTTAAGGGTTTCAAATATGGCTGCATATTTATTCGTGTAAAAAGGGCTGTTTGATGGTCCTGAGAGACGTCGCAGGAAAACTTGTTTCCTATTACCATAGCTTCAAAACAGATCAAACAGATTATTTCTTCTGTGTCGTTTGCTCTTAATAAGGTTTTAAATAGACCCCAAATGCAGATGTATGCCTAGTTATAAATTTATTTAAGATAATTTCTATTTCAAGGAACTGTACATATTAAATTACACATCCTCTTTTTGTTTCATATTTTTGTTTTGTATTTTCTGTGTTGTAGATTGTCTACCCAGAGGCTGAAATAAAGCTGTGTATTGCTTGGCTGTTAACATGTACCTTGTGGAGCTGGACCTCCAAAAGACACAAGCATATGTTGTTAGTGAACTGTTCTGAAGTGGCTTCCTGCTTGTAGAAATTTTACCTCGGCTTTTGAATAGATGCAGGATGCATCTACCACTAGGAGAACTTATTTTCTATTGCATTAAAAAAAATAAAATCAAGTTTATAAATGAAAGGCTATGATTTTCCCCAGATATTTTGAATATCCCTTTCCTCTTCCTTTGAGCTATTTGTATCCCTTTTCTTGCAACTTGGTGTTTGATTTAGCTTTGCACATCTTGTGAGCTGGTGATGGACAACAATCTTGGTAACGTGACTTTGGAATTGGATCCGAAGTGGCCAAACTGTCAGTAGGTGTTTCTGGAAAGCTTGCTGCTCTCATTCACATCCTTCTTACCACCTGATGTTGTGGTAAATCCCTTATAAATTAACAAAGTAAACTCTGGTTGTTTCAGTGATGAAATCACAATCATTCATGGTCAGGTTGAGCCTGCTCACCGTTGGCGTGTGGCCTTCGCTAACAAACATCATCTCTGAGCTCTAGTACTGCTGGGTTATCCAGGTGAATTTCAATTGATGCAAGTAGCCTTTGCTAGATTTAAGGGTTGGATCAGGTGTACCATAGATCCTTGGACCAGTTCTGCTTCACTTTCACTGTTCAAATGTCTTGCTTTATGTTACTTGTAACCTGTCCCAAGCAACCTATTCAAAAGGAAATAGGGTTAAGACCATCCCAAAGAGTTGTACTGCAGTGATGTAGTACTGTTATATGCCTTTTAAGCACTTGTCCTCATGGATAGATGTAAAGAGATAGAGAAAAAATCTAAAACAAAATCAGAACAGACCATTTTTGTGAAGTTTTTACACATTTTAAAAATCTAAAATATGCAGCATCAGGTGTTAAGGATTTTTTTTTTTCCTAAGTACTTCCATTTTAAAGTTGCATTTTTTCTTGGTTTTTTTGAGAGTGGCAATGCTTTCCAATGCATGAATTTATTTTAAAGCTGAGTTCACCATTCTTTTAAAGAAAATGGTGTGTGCATATCTATATTAGAGAAAACATTTTGGTATAAAAGCCTGTCTCGATTAGGGAAAGACTATTTATTTTGCAAGACCTTAATTATAAACACACAACTTTTTAAAGCTTAGAGTTTTGTACGTAATTAGTAATCCAGTTTCCTTTCCTTACTCGTAAATCACAATCTGGTGCAAAGGAACTGTTTGGCACTTGGCTATTTGTAATGTACTCTAGTTAGTACTGGATCAATAAATCTTTTATAACTGGTGCCAAGTCTCCTCAGTGGCTAAAAAAGGAATTTTGTGCACGTTTCAATAAAGCCAAAATAGCGGACTAGCGTGTTAAATATATTTGTGTGTTAAACAGAGAAAGTGTTTAGCATCAGCAGTTGCAGGAATTAATCCACTTTTGAGACATTAACAGCCAACCAATAAGGGTGCAAAAATATTTTTTAAGTTAACTGTAATATTTTCAAATTTAACTTTTGTAAAACTCTGTAGAGGTTCCTGAAAGATACAGAAAGTTCATTTGCCCGAAGTATAAGACCTTGCTTTGAACAACACGTATGTCACATATATGAAATAAATAAAGTACGAAGCATCATTACAAACTTGATTTAATCAAATCGTAATGTTTTGCAAAAAATGCATGGATTGTCTAAACCACTTCATTACACGATATGCAGTAAACGAGATCTCAGAAGAAATGAATACTCTTAGTGGGGAAGAGCACCAATATTATTCAATCTATAGCTGCAGCAAGTTCAGACTCTGATTTGAAGCAGTGCCAGCGTTGTCATATTTTAATAAATTCATTCCATTATTGCATGTTTTAGCGAGTTTATTTACAACATTTTTCTTAAGAAATTTTAAAATCTGATTTACTGTGTTTGGGTGTTATAATTATTCAAGATTCACTTAGAACCTTGTATAAATGATATCACCCATTAATTAAATTACTTCACACATATTTTTACAGAAGATATGACACCTAGTACTTTATTTTCATCTCCTGTTCCTCTGCTCCTTTGTCTCCATAGTAGCAATTAGGAACCATATTTTTATATGTGTTTGATACTAAGTTTGGTAGCGATAAAAGTGATTAATGAAACTCGGTGAGTATTCCTCTTAGTATATATATCTAAGAATTTATCTTTGTGGACAGATGCAAGTATACATTAATTTTTCTGCCTGTGCTCGTGGGCAGCTCGTGCCAGGCTGCCTGGACCCAAACCAATGTTAATCTGTAAGCCTTCTTGCCGCTCTCGTGTCGTGTTATACCTGAACCGCTTTCACTGTTGGAAAGTGAGTAAAGAGTAAGAGATAAGAGAATAAATTTGGAGACAAGGTACATAAATTAGAGAGTAGGTTCATGCTGGTATTTAGGACCAGCCTTGAGGTCTCTCTCAAGTTGCCTTTGTGGTGTGATGCCTCTTTTTCCACCTACATTGGGTGGAAAAAAAAGTGTTTCTTTTTAATACAGCTAAGGTCTTCTAGGAACTGAACTGTAGGTAGCTTTTCCCTACTCCCAGGTTTACCTTTCCTTCCAGTTGCAGAGGGGGAAAAGGAAGCTATAAGATAGCTGGAAGAACAAATGCAGGACTTGGAAGTTGTAAGTTCAGGTCTGGGGTTATGCCTGGGAGCCAGGCAGGTCAGACACGTTTCAGGGGGTTTGTAGCAGAGGGATGTGAAGTACAGGTAATCACCTTTTGGCCACAATTAGTTTGGGTAGACTAGAAATTATATTGTGAGCCTCCAGTATCTGATGGTTTATTTGTTTTTCATCTCTGGTAACCAGAACAATATTTCCAGACTCTCCTGATGCTTGTCTAAGGTCACTTTGGCTGTGGATGATTTTGCTCGTGCAGCAGAACCTCTGCATAATAGCACGTGAGGAGGGTATCTGCTCAGCTAACCTGGGCAGCTTGAAGCATGACAGTAGAAAACAGGTCACTGCTGTGCTGTGGGATCATCCTTGGTTTCTCCAAAAGACTCTTCACAACAACAGGCAACGAGGTGCCTATCAGAGCAGTTTTCCAGCTGACTCAGCACACCCTGGCCCACGGCCAGGTCACAGATGAGTTTATTCTTTGTAAAGAAGAATGACAGTTCCTAAGATGTTGCGCTGTTGCTTCACGGAAGGCTGTGTGACAGTTGTACATCCCTTGTTTCTGTAACATCTAATTTCCTTACGCATTTTGCTGAAGACAACTCAGCAAGTGTTTGAATTTCATGCCAAAGGGCATATGTGATTTAAAATAAGTGTAATGCAGAGCTTAATTTTGAACGAAGGATGGTTTTTATGGTTAGCTCTCTTGATGCACTGCCTACTTCCATTTATGGAATGACTCTTTGAGAGAGAAGTGATGACCTTAAAAAAAAAAAATGTAAGGTGATATGTAGATACTGTTTTCCACAGTTAAAGGTCACCTTGACTTTTAATCTTGACTGCCATACTTTTCTTCTCATTAAAATATTTGACAAGAATTCTTTGCATGAATGAGCAGCACAGAACACCTTAAGACTTCTGAATTTTCACTAAAGATGTTGCATTGTCATAATAAATAATCGTACTGTCAGCTAAAAATCCTTGTTATATGCATTAACAAATAAAATGCACTTTTATATATTTATTACCTTGAAGAACCTGTTTTTTCTCATAAGTGGATTAAAGAGCAGCATTGAATATATTTCTTATTTGCTTTTGAATATCAAATGCTTTGCAACAATACAGAAAGAAAAGAACGTTTTCCAAACAATTGAATCTTTTGCGTGATTGACTGTAATGATTCATTTCCCGTTGTGCAGCTTCACTCCCATTCTATTTCATCAGCACTTGAAAACTGAAATATTTTTCTGAACATCTGTTCAAGTGTGTCTTGGTCTGATGTCTTTTATAGGAGCTGGCCTACAAATATAGGACCATTCTAATATAGAAGCTTTGTTATTCTCTATACCCAGATGTCATTCTGAAACAGAACAAACTCAGGTTTAACTGTCATGAAATCTGACATCATAAATTTCATGCGACTGAATAATAAGCCAGAATGGAAATCACTATGCATAATGCAAAAAGTCTTGTAGCTTGACCTTTACCTAAAAGGAATGATTATGTGTAAAAAGAGCCTTGCGAATTAAGAATGTAATTCTTTTCACCTTCTGTAGCTTGAGGGTTGCCATAGGCACTGAGTTTTTATTGTTATTTTTATCCCACTTAACTGAATGCGGTTCCCAGCACTCAGCTGAGAGGACATGCAGAAGTGGAACGGGGGGGGAAATAGGTCAGAAAGCAATAGGCCAAGCCGCTTCCCTTGGAAAACCATATGTAATCACAGGCGCTAGTGAATTTTTTAAATGGTGTATATTTGCCTAGAGATTATTAGCACATTTTGGAAACGTACGGAACTGGCTGACACTGAGCACCAAAGACCAAAATATCAAATATTCCAAACTGCCATGGAAAGCCCCAGGCTTGACATTTGTTTAGCATCTCTTGACAAGTGCTATTGTTTGTGAAGTAAGTGTTGAAGATGCTCTTTGCTGGGAAGATTCATTACCAAAAAGTCTTTTGTGTTTTAATTAGACTGTGGTTTAATTGCAATACATTTAGGATGCTGATTGCAAGAGATTTTCTGCATGAAGGGAAATATGAGGAATAGATCACACTCGTTTCCACTGAGAACTGGAGTCAGTTTGTAAATTGAAAATTTTTACCTAATTTTTTTTTTTTCAGTTCAATAATTTTCTTTCAAGACACTAATTTTCCTCTAGGAATACTGATAGTAGCTGAATAAATGTTTGAATATTGTCACCAAGCTCTGAGACTCAAGGATACTCATTTCTAAAAATGCACAGGGAGTTTGACATAATCCGTGCCTTTAGATTCATGATTACAGGAAAAGAGAACTTCTGTGAACTACCAGAAACCACAAGAGAAAAAGAAATCTCACTTTTGTTGCATATTTACGTAGCATGTCACTCATATTACTTCTTGCTTTTCATTATTATGTGCATTTCTTCCTAATCTGAAATAAAAAAGGGCATGCTTATGGACCATTGACTAGACTGAAATATTGGTATCGTAAAGACTAAACAGCCTTCTGAAGTAACAAGAGGAAGAATCTGGACTGTATAAAATCGGTATTGACTCGGGTGTTATGCTGATTGTTTTCATAAACTTTGTTCATTTTGACACATCTTTGTATAATTGGCTCCCACTCAAAGTAGTCTTTTCTTTCCCTCCTGGATGGCTTTGCTGCTTGTTAAATTAGAAACATATCATAACAGTACTGTTCTGCTGAACCGTTTTCAGATTTAGTGCATGAAACACAAAAGAGGAATATGAAACCCACAGAGCAGTTTCTGACGACACAGAGAGAATCAGGTTTTCAAGAAAATCACCAGAGAATTTCTGAATGTGAATTATATCCACAACAAATACCTGCTGCCTACTCATAGCTAGTGAGCATTTTGAGTTGTGTAGACGTTTTCAGGGACGATTTTGTACCAAAAGCGCTGCGTTCTATTTCTGGCTGTGTTTTCAGAAGCTGTGGATTTGTTTCCGATTAAATCATCCCCAAAATTCACATTTGGGAAAAGATTATGCTCTAAAAACTGCAGGCCTTAAAGTGACTAGACTTTTTGAGTCTGTTAACTGAAAGAAGTTATGAATGTCTGTGAAACAGTAGTATATCTCTGCAGGTTTCTTTCTAGCAACGTGCTTATGCGTATATGTAGCTTTAGGTACCTGAGCAGGCCAATTAGCATGTGTTTATGTGCTTAAAATGACACTCATGCTTATGGGCTTTTTGAATCAAAATATTAACATTGCTTCTCTGACGTGAAGAGTTAGCCAAAATTCTCTCTTTTTCTGACTGCAAGTTAAGATGCCTCATTTTTTAGTTTCTGATTGGAACAGGTAAATATACTTGTTGGAGAGAGCCCAGAGAAATTCTTCCCAAGCCTTTCCCTCCTGAAGCCCAGCAGAAATCCCGCTGCTTTGCTGCGCTATACGATCCTGGATGCCAGCCGAAGGGGCTGTGACAGTCATTCTTAAACTGCCACGTACGGCGCACAGACTAAATGAAGTACTGTACATCTTTGTCCTGTCAGATGCTTTCCTTCAGAAACATGTCACCGGATCAAAGTCAAATATGTACTCTTAAGAAGGTTTTTTTCCCCCGACTAGAACACCATATCATATTAAGGAGCACTGTAAGTTAAGTGATGATGACAGAGTTTAGCAGTTCATACCCTTAGAGCAGCCTTGTGAATAAAGGCAAGCTTTGGGACCTCTCCTACTGTATATGCCTGATCCTTATACCTGTGAAGTATGTTATGTTAAGAGTGTCTGTGATTGGCTATGCCTCGCTGCCATTAAGCAAGGCTGACCTAAGGAGATGATACGTTTTTTATCTGTTGGAGAAGATTTAAATCTTCTTACTGGCAAGGAAGCTTACTGAGGCAAAAATGGATTTTCTAGCGGGTATTAGAGAGATAAAGTACACAAACAGGTCTGCGCATTCATCTTAGTAGACACCGGTCGTCGTCTTTTTTTAAAAATGTATGTCACAAGTGGGTATCTTCACTTATTTTTACTTTTTCGTTGGGCACCATACTGCTTTCATCTTCACCTGCCAATTTGCCAAGATCAGTCTAAAATTAATCCAAGCTGGTGTTATCACCATCTTGAACAATACTAATGAATTTTCCATTAACAAGATTGCTACCAAAATATTACTGGTGAATGTTTTCTACATCACAAGACACCCTGGAGAGACATATGTATTCATCACCATGGAAACATGAGGTTCATTTTAAGTAGTTTTGAGTTTATTATTAAACCAGCCTCAGTCACAGTGATGGTTCTGTTGTGCAACTAGCTTTTTTTAACTGAAGGTATTTCTGAGGTAATCATGGATGGTTTAAAATCCTGAACTGAATACAATGCTTAGCTCTTTTGAAAAATTTCTAATATCTAGAAACAGCATCCTACTTGTTGAGCTCCCTCCTTTCATTACGAGAGAGGACCCTGTATTGTATGGCTGATTCACTTCTCATTTCCCACTGGATATGTGAAAGTATGGACCTTGCCAGTGAAAAATAAGATAATTTCTCCATAATTTCTGGAGCTGAAGCAATGAACTCTGTCTGAAAAGATGGATGAAAGTTTATGTGCACAACCCTGCACTTGTAGCCATTGGTAATGTCATAATGATTGACTCTAACATGGTTCCACCAAAATCATGTGGGAGGTTAAGCTGAAGTTCAGGGATACTACAGGCTTGTCTGATCACGAATACTACAGGACTAACTCTTAGCAAAGTTAGATTGTTCTATTTTTGCTGCAGATTATTGTTTGTAGGAGGTTTGATCTGGGATATGGTGAACACCTTCTGGTTGAGTAACAGGCTGTTGTGCTAATTATGTGGTGAAGGAGGGTATCTGTCCTTTTTTGCTGGAAGAGATTTAAAGTCACAGCAAAACAACAGGTAGCTGGCAAATTTGAATTTAATAGTGAAAAGTATGGAATTTTTTTAACGGAAAAGCTGTCTTGTTGTTTATAGCAGTGGAATATGAAGAAACAGAAAAGCAGACATGAGGCTCGGCAATGAGAGGCAGTCTCAGTAAATATCTTTAAAATATTCAGACTCTCTTTAATGATCCTGTAATGTAACTCCGAGAAGCTGAAGAGGAGATTCCCGTGCAGCCACAGCTCCTTGATGGTTACACTGCTTGCTCACTGCTGACGTCTGACAAATTCAGAACAGCAACCTTATAGGTGAAAATCTTCGTGGTCTTCTCCCTGATTTTTTGATCCATTCATATTCTTTGACTCCCAGTATTGGACCTCCCCTATTAAATCCACCTGGGCATGGTAGATTGCTTTCCTCCCCAGAAGAAAGAAGAGCTATTTATTGAAAGTAAAGATGAAGAGGATTGGTAAAAGCAAGTGAGTTCTGTATGTGAAACTCTATAGAAGTTTCTCTGATGACCTGAGGTTTCTGTTTTGGGGTTTTGAGGGGACACTTCTGCTTGCGGTTGTATTTTAATTTTCAAATATTTTGTTTTGTCTGTTTCTTCGTTGTGGCTATTGATCTTAGCAGCAAGGTCTCCTGCAGGCTGAATAGTAATTTTTCCCTTTTGGAGTTTTTCTACCTTGGGGCTCTGGGATTATTTCAGTATAAAATTCAATTTCAGCAACAACAAATAGCTGTTCAGAGAGGGGCCCCACTGAGAGGGGCCCATCCTTCACCAGGTAGAGTTGTCTGTGATTACTGGCTGTCTTGATTTGATGTGACTAACCAGATGGAAAAAGCTTTATGCAAACAGTAGCTTTGGAAAAATTCATGAAGTCGATGCTGTCTTCAGAACAGACTCATGCATGGCTTTTCCCCAGATGTTAAATAGAAATATAAGTTTGTTAATTTTTGACTTGAAGTGATTTACTCTAGTCAATAAGAAACTGAGACTTTGGTAGATGCAGGATTGACTGTAAACGCTTCTTATTCTGTTTGCGAGTAACACAAGGCTACATACAAATTTTTGCACGTGTTTTCCCTATTAAGATGCTGAGATCACCGCTTAAGGTAAAGCTGGTAGGTTTATGTCTGACCCACTTTAAATATTCTTTAACAGGACCAAAGGAAATTGTTTACGCTATGTTTAAATGTCCTCCCCCCGCCCCCATAACTCTCCAGCATTCTTTAGCCCCTGCACGTTTCATACAACTGCTTTCTCTCTAGCAGGATCAGGACAAGTGTGAGGTGCCTCCCCTCCAGATGCCTATTCAAGATGGCAGCATTCCCTCATCTTCCTTTGAGTGAGCTGTCAGAGCTCTTCCCTTCTGCTTGAGTGATTCCATATATCTCCCACGTGAAGTGCTTGCGGCAGTCGGGATCCCATTCTACGCGTCAGCCTCCTCTGTACCCCTCAGCGCCCCAGACCCGACAGCCGCTCTAGTGCTTGTTGACCCCTCGCACCGACAGTCGTTTCATGTGGTAGAAAATTGTTTCTTCCTCTTAGTTATGAAGTGCTTCTGGGTGGTGCGTTGGGCCAACAGCATCGAGCAATGACAACTCTGAAAGCAGCAGAGACAAGAAGAGGCAGAATGTCGGCTGCTGGAGGCAGCAGCGTTGCCCGCAGGCCTAAAGAGCGAGGGCATGGGAGGCAGGCTGTGCCGTACGGCCGGGCGGTTGCCTACAGCCAGACGTGGCCTCTTGCACGTGGGGTGTGATTACAGGCTGATAAACAACAACACATCCAGTTTCATGACTTGTCCTGAAAGGACGGGAAGTGTGTACTTTCCCATCAGTGTCTTTATGGTGAGTGGTAGAAACAGCTCGTCAGCTAAAGCTGGAGCAGACAGTGGTACGGATCATATGGATTTCTGATGTCAGTATTGCTTACCTCATGCGTCTGTGAAATGACATGGGAGATTGCTAGGAAATGAAAAGCATAGAAATAAACAAGTAGTAATTATGTGGCTGGAACTCCGAACGGGAGAGCAAATCTGCATAAAAAAAGAGCTTTTCTGCTTGTTTAGACAACACCACTTAACCCTGAACAAATATTTAGATACATTATATTCAGTTGCACTACTTTTTTTTTTTTAATGAATGGAGCTATTTGCATGTCAATTTTACGGAAGCTTGGGATTCTCTTCTGTGGAAACGTCCACTTCTGACATGAGTGAAATGCCTTTTACCTAGACACCTGTGGTACAGAACTGTTTTTTGTCGTAGGGTCCCTTTCCTGGAGTTTTCCAGGGTAAGATTGTAGTCTTGCCTATGAAGCTTGGTGCCAATAAATCTAATCGTTATTTCATTTGATAAGCAAAATTTGTAGTGCTACACGTCTCTGTATTTTGCGCTTGGCTGGTAATCTGCCTTGCCCTTCTCCCACCCTCACCCCTCCCTTCTGCAACTGTCGGGTTATATTTAAATGCCAAAAAAACAGAATTAGTTTTGCACATCAACGCTGACTTATAAGGCTATTTGAAGTTAAAGCTCTTTGCCAGTTTCCATTTTCTTCACAGTGTTCCCTTCCGCTTTGGGTTTGAAGAAGGAGGGGGGGAGGGGAAGTTGTTTAACAAAACTTGATCTGTTTGAAACTGCAAAGTCCAAACTGTCCTTCCTGTGCTACTGCAGACAGCATGAGAAATGAAGACTGAAGGGCTCGGCCGATTTCAGGAAAAAAATGCCCCAAAAAGGTCAGGAAGAAATGGGAGCCTTTTCATTCTGTGCTCCCCGGGTGATATTCAATAACTCTTTTGGTCTTTATACTGTAGGACGTAGGCTCATTTGCTCAATTTGGGGTGACAGCAGCGTGTTTTGTCAGAACATAGCTGGAGTTTTAAATGAGGACGGCATTCTGAGGCAGTAGGAAACATCCTTTATCTTAGCAACAGGAGGGCATGGAAATGCAAGTTTTTTTGGCAGCAGTAGTATAAATCTAGTGTTATGGAGGGGCTGACCCAGGCCGTGTGGAAGGAGTGCTCAGCTTTCCTTTGACGGTGCGATTTCCTGCTCCACGGCGGAGAACTTGTCTGGACGGGGTCCTGAAGAAAGCCTACATCAATTACTTGAAAGGAAATCAACTCTGTCTCTGAATGCTTGGCAGCAGAAATATTCATTGTTAAGGGGGTTATAAATATATATAAGTATACACGCACACAACCCTAACAAACTCTCTTCCATTTCCAAGTGTTAGTTGGTACAGAGACGCTTGTTACCACTAAACTCCTGTCAGTGCTACCTTTGTGTACAGCTCTTTCAAGGGGCTTGTAACTTTTCTAAATAAAATAATTCTTGGACTTCCAACAGAAAATACAGGGTCTTACTCTGGAAGGCTTTTTTTGAGATACAATCAATTTTTTTACTTTATTTTAAGCTTTTGCATTGTCAGAAATAAGTAAGAACAAATCAGTTCTCGACTGAGAATGTTAATTTCTTTTTTTTCCCTAGTTCACTGAGGTCAAGTATATTCTAATTTATTTCCCCTTGAATTTTTCTGTCTTTCAAGCCACCGCCACAAATGTAAACGTCTTTGGATAGTTTAGAAAATATAAAAATGATGAAGTGATATCTTTTTGGAAAGCTGCTGCTGTGTAGTAACTCTTAAGCAGCTGTTACATCTTTTGTCAATAATCCTTAAATTAAAGAGTCATTAAGCACTCAGTTACATGATAGATCTTAATGGCTCAGTGTAAACCTATTGTGTAAATCTGTAGAGAGAGGCCTTTTGTTCGTGTAAAGCATAATTCTGAGGCAAAGGAGTGACTAAATATGTATGTATATGGTGGTTTCTAATGCCTCTTTGTGACTCATTAGAATTTATGTTTTGAGAAAAATTGATACATTTCTGCTTTTTCTTCTTTTCTAAGTGAAAGACACACGAGTATTTTTAAAGCTTTTCATGGTTCTCAATCAAAGTTCTACAACTTTTTTTTTTCCCAATAATTCCTAGCACAGAGGGGCTTGAACCTGCCTGTAATACTTAGTTGATTGTATTGCCACGTAAATGGCATACACTGCACCATCAAAAGAGGTAATGGGAGTGAAATCACTTTGTGAGGAGGGGGGAGTGGAGCAGGCAGTGCTCCTACCCGACGTTTTGCTGGGAAATCACCTCTAAACTGGTGGCAGACCTTGAATGGTGCGTTGGTGAGGGGTCCCATTCCTCCCGCCAGTGCCGGTGGCTCTTCACCTGGAGCCCCATGCTCCGGGCTCCCTTGGCGGGCGTTTGCACCCAGCGGGAACAGGAAGAGGGGGCAAGTGTTGGAAGGAGCATGTTGCACTGTGCCGTGTAGATCAGTGCCCTTACACCAGAGTCCCGCGCAGACAGCCCATCCTTTCTCCTCTCCCATCGTCGACGAGCTCCCCTTGCCTCGTGGGGAGAGCAGGGCAGTGGAGCAGTGGCTGGGCAAGGTGATGCAGGGCTGTGGGAACACGCCAGCTAACTCTGCCTGCCCCACCAAATGGCCTCATTTCCGCACGTTCCCTCCCCTCTCCATCCTCTCACACGTATTTCAAAACTGTCCCAGACCATATATGCCTTGGAGAGAGATTAATTTCCAATGTAACACCCACAGAGAAATTCACGTCCAAAATATGTTCTTCTGGTGCCAAAAGAAGAACAATAAACGACTGGGAAGAAGGGAAAATATATTTCCAGACTAGACAAAACCCACCTCCTGTCCTCCCCCAAGCAAAACCACATTGCCGTTGCTGTTTGGTTCCTGCAGATATGAGGGAGAGAAAATGTCAGCATGGACTGTGGAGACTGATGCCGGAGTAGGGGGAATGACACATGGCTTTTTTTACGGTGGTTTTTGTGAGTGGTCTGAAGACACCTTGTAAAAGCAAGGGGTCAATGCCTCAAGCAGAGGAGAGCAGTGAATGGCCCAAGGAGGTTTAAATTCAAGTCTTGTTAGTGGTCTTGAGAGTAGAAGATGGACTGTAGTACTGTAGCAGAAGCCCAGTTCACCACTTGGAGGAGGAAGGCACAGGGCACGACTGTGGCAAGGCACAGAGCTTGACATAGGGACGGCGTGTCAGAATGGCCTGGCTCCAGGGAAGGGCAGGGTTTTCCTGGCTTTCCCATTGCTTTGGTGCTCCCTGTTTTGGGGCTTCCCCAGTGTCCCCTCCTGGCCGGGGCAGCTTCTGGGGAGGACGGGCAGCATGGCTGCAGGTTTGCTTTACTGCTGGGGCTGCAGGAGCTGTCGGAGGAGAACTGCCCCGCTTTGCAGAAATAACTGTAGCACATCTGAAATTGGTTTTGCTCTTTGAATTCTTGTATAAAAAGGGATGGCTCCTGGCCGCCTCCACTTTAAAATTAGAGATTTGGGCAGAGGAAACAGCAGAAGAATCCTTTGCAGATCTCGCAGTGGCAGAGCCAGGAGTGACAGCCAACCATCCTGACTCCCGGTTCCCCGGTTTCTCCCTGCTTGCTCCCTTCCCAGGGCACAGCTGAAGACAGCTCCATCGGTGCTGCTCAGACACAATTCTCGGGAGTAAATCCAAAACTCTTTTTTGACCAGAATTGTTTAATGACAGCCTATCTGTAATATTTGCATTTTGCAAATCTATCCATGGTCATGGCAGAATCACCATGGGATACCCATGGGATGCTATTTTCAAGTCTTTTCCTTTTTTTTTTATGTTTTACTGGAAAAGGAAAACTTGTTTGGCTTTTCTGTTTCACAGGAAAGCTTTTAACTGGTGGTTGGGATTTTTTGGTTTGGTTTTTTTTTTTCAACGTACAGAGAACCTTTGCTCTAGACAAACATCTGTTTTAAGTTAGGTTTTGACCTAGTAAAAAATCTTCATTCATTACGTGGACAAATTGCTGATATCCAAATATTTTATTTGATTAATTGACTGAAAGCAAACTTTTTCTTCAAAATACTGCAGCTTTTCTTTAAAAGGAACACTACAAAGTGCGAGTGGATTTTGAGTAATCAGAATGTGGTTTAGCCAAACAAAGTTTCCATACTCTTTGTTAATATATTTATCACATGCAGAGTATAGTTTACAGAGACTCGCTGTAATCGTAATTCATATAAATATGAATTTTATTTTCTGTAACACCTCTTAACTAGGCATTTTTCTTGCCATTTGAAGCTCTCTCCATTAGACACTTAATTTCCACTTTGTTTTTCGATCAGTGTTGCTGTGACTCTCTGAAAAGCATGAAATCTCTAAATGATGGAATTCGAGCACTTTGCTTTCAGCCCCTAATGCTGGGGAAACTATCTGAATACACAAAATTAGAAAAACATACACAGAATAGTTGTTTAAAATTCACAGCTGTCAACATCGAGTGTTCTGTATAAGAGAAAGAATGTACGAAACATTGAGTTAACCGAAGAGCTGCGGAGGGATTGGCTCTCCCTGCCTTCTGCCCGGGCTTTGTCTGCAGGCTGCGGTGTGGGGATTCATTTGCATGGCAGGACAAAGGTCCTCTGTTGGAGCCCCTGCTCAGCATCTCCCCAGGCTTTGCTTTTCAAGGGGCCTTGCTGGCCACGGTGGCAAAGTTTTCCCTCCGCCGCTCTTTAGGAACCAGCAGAAAGCTGGGGTTGTACCATAACGTTGCAGCACGAAGTGGGGGTTTCAGTTAGAATAAAGTTGGTGGAAGATATGGGGATTCTTACTTTACGGAGTTATCCAAAGAAAGGCTGTATTGAAGCAACAGTGGGGATTTACAAGAATAAAGATACTGGGGGGTATTCGGATCACCAACTTTTTATTTATGCTGTATAGCATGATGGAAATGGCATCGGTGAACATCAAGTATCAGACTATGTAATTTTGTACGCTAATTATAGCCTGCGTTTTCCCACCAACACTGAGGAAATGCATTATTTATCATTTATTCTGCTTCAGAAGTCATGAAGCACCTTTAAAAACAAACAACAGAAGAAACCTGATTGCAAACGTCTCTGAGAATCTGATATAATTAAAATATTAGTGGAAGTATCAACTATATTTTGTCATAAATATTATCCTCTTTTCCCTGTCCATTTCAGTAATATTCTGTGGCTTGCACAGCAAAAGGGGTTCTGCAAGGACTAAATCTAGGGTCCTGGAACTACCTTCTGCAAATCTTTGGCAGAAATTTGCAGTGAAACTTAGCTCTGCCTTCCTCCTTGTTTTTGCAGACTCTTGACTTCTATTACAATAGCCAAAGGTTTGTCAGCATTTCCAAAGGGCTGTTTTCAGAGATTTACACCTTGTTGTAGGCTGAAACTTGGCAAACAGGATTGCGTGCCTGAAGGGATTTACTGTTTAACATGTCTGAATATTAACATGATTAAGCAAAAATTGGATGACTTTATTAGCCATAACTTGATTAAAGGGTGATTAGTCACTTTTATGTTTGAGAATAATAGCCTTCTGCATTTGGTGCAGCAGAAAGGAGGTTTTGCTGCTTAGAATTTTTTTGCCTTTTTTTAGAGCATATTTAGTTTGTAGCAGTGCATCCTGCAGGCAGCAAACAAAACTAGAGCTCGCATTAGAACCTGACACACATTTTTTTATGCATAATTTGCCCCACCCAAAGGAAACTGATCCAGCAAGATTTTTCATGTTTTCAAATTGTAAGCCTTGCCTAATACAGATAAAGTTTCTAAAAAAGGAGAAGCATTTGCAAGAGCAAAGCATTTTCCTCGGCTTCTAGATGTTTATACAAATACATATAAACATCCACAGTGGTGACTTTTCAAAGTGCAACATTGGAGCTAGCTTGAGAAAGAGCATGGGCTGCTGGTGAGGACTCTGCACCCAGAAGGTTTTATACTAAGTGGCATTACTAGTACTTGCAGCAACCTACAGCAGTGTCTAGGAAGCAGAAAAATAGTGGCGTTCTCATTCAAGAATTTTTTATCTGATGGCAAGATTTGATCTATTTTGGTCATATTCGATTTTTCAAAAGATATGTATGGACTGCACGGCTCCTAGCTCCACTGAAGTTAAGGGATGTCTTTGCCATTAGCTTGAATAGTACCAAAGTGGTGCACCTTTTTGTTGTTTCTGGTGCTGGGAGATAGAAGTTGATGAAGATCTTTAGAGCCATAGCAAAGCAGTGAAGAGTAAATACAAAACTTGAAATTTATGGTTATTCCCTTAAAACATGAAGCAAAAAATGGTAGTTAAAGCCTACTGAAACTATTGTTACAGTGATTAAAACCAGCCTGATTTAAAATCCCAATTTCAAGAAATAAAAAATGAAGACGCATAATTTAATAAAAGTAACCGCTGAGAAAGACACAGTATTGAGGAAATTTTTATCATTACATGTGCTGTTGAATTTTAATTTGAATTTAGCGATCTTACATAGTAATTAACTCAAATGAGAATTCTGCACAAACTGCTGTAGAAAAGGAGTGTTCATATATGCTAATGACTACTATGCGTGATTAAACACTGAGAAAATAAACTCCAAATGTATGCTAATAAATGGCAAAATTTTCAGTGTAGAATTAATATCTAACAGAGGGATGGAGAGATGTTTCAAAGCATGTGTGTATTGTATAAGTCAGCACATTATGTTTCAAAACTTGGAGCCCTGCAAATGATGTCACTGCAGTTGCTCCCTGCGTATCAGCAGCTCCACGGAGACAGTGGAGCTGCCTTTGGGAGCACCTTCCTACAGTGAGTTTGGAAGGCTGAGCCCTTATGAATTTACTTGACCTTGGATAATACTGTTTTATTTTGTATTTCTCGCTTAAATATTGTGTGTAATACTTAAACAGATATTATATATAATTCCCCAAAAAAAGACCTGTGGTCTTGTTCCTGAACCTTTGGTATGTTTCAGATGGATTCCAAGTGGAGCTAAAACTAGTTTATTCACATCCTGGTTTATTATTATAGGTGGCACTGTCAGATCTCGATTAATTCAACAGTGATGATTCAGCCATGTCGTTCTAAAGCTGCTATCAGACTTCCTCCCCCCCCCCCCC